>OBEQ010025232.1_pt1 | contig 24265 bp, 13 predicted proteins | sample 1670901 | NCBI WGS metagenome assembly OBEQ01 (sample SAMEA104232315, study PRJEB22302) | groundwater metagenome | biome: forest; feature: aquifer; material: groundwater | place: USA | collected 2011-08-07 | depth 5.4 m | reverse complement strand
GGTTCGGGTTCGGGTTCGGGTTCGGGTTCGGGTTCGGGTTCGGGTTCGGGTTCGGAGTCGGAGTCGGAGTCGGGGTCGGAACCGCCAATCACCCCCCCACCCGCGTCATCGCCTCCGGCAGCACCGTGGCGAGCTCCCGATCCCTCACGATGGCCCACCCCGCGCCCGCGCGCATGACAGCCTCGGCGCGCGCAGCCGACGTGAGCTGAAAAACGACGATCGGCACGAAGCTAGTCGCCCTCGCGCGCCTGAGCGCGCGCACGGCCTCCTCGGCATCGACGCTCGACCCGTCGAGGACGATGAGCGACGGAGGTGACGCCGCCGCTGCGAGCATGCCATCGAGCGCGCTCGAAAATGCCGTGACGCTCGCCTCTTGCCCTTTGAGCGCACGACGGATCGCGCGCTGCGCGCCGGCGCTTGCACCGAGGACCATGACACGTCGCGCACCGGTCGCGAGATCTGGCGGCAACGGAAGGCCGTTTTTTTCGCAGAAGGCGGGAACGTCTTCGGCGCGCACGCGGTAGTGCTCTCCCGGCGTTCGCACCGCAGGCAAAATGCCGCCTTTGATCCACAGGTAGACCGTCTTCGGGTGGAGCTCCCAGTAACGCGCAAGCTCCGACGGGCGAAGCAGCATCGCATCTCGACAGTATCATGATGGTTGACGCGCGTTCGTCATGTGGGTTACGAGCTTCGCTGCGCGTGGTCGTGGAGGAGCTTCTTCCTCCACACGGGAAGCCGGTGAAAATCCGGCGCGGCCCCCGCCACGGTGACCGGGGACGAACCCGAGCAGATCCACTGGAGAATCGCGGTCTTGACCGCCTCTCTGGGAAGGGCTCGGGGGAGGATGATCCGGGAGTCCGGAGACCGGACCTCGCGCGTGACTCCCAACCCCGTTTCCTGACCGCGCGGGCGTGCGCGGTGGAGGCCCCATTGATTAAAGCCCATCGTCTCGCCGTCGTGCCGTTCCTTCTGATTGGATGCGGAGGCGACGATCTCACCGTCGGCCTGCGCGATGCAGGACGTGAAGCGGCTCCCTTCGACGGATCGTTTCCCGACACCTCCGCACCCGACGCCGCCCCCGGAGATGCAGGCGTCGACGCGCCGCCGCCGCCGCCGCGCCTTCTTCTGACCATGAACAGCGCCGCCACCACCAGCGAGCTCATCGCTCTCAACGTGGCCACGCGTGCCGTCGACGGACGCCTTACCTACGCCGGAAATCTCGGCAGCACCTATTCGCGCGGCGCCGATCCATGGCTCCTTCAGCAGAGGGCCGATGTGGTCGCCAAGCTCGACGCGCGCGAGCCCTGGAAAGTTCTCTCGTCGTGGGCCGTCGCGCTCGACGATCGCGCTGACGGCGGCGCGGCGTACGCCGATCCGTACGGGGTCTTGGTGGTCGCGGGAGGCAAGGGCTATGTCCTTCGCTACAACCGCAACAAGATCGCCGTGATCGACACGACGCAGGTCGCCGACGCAGGCGCGCCCTCGAAAACGATCGATCTGTCGACTCTCGTTCAAGCTGCAGACGAAGACGGCATCGTCGAGATGTCGGCCGGCTTTTACGTGGCCTCGCGCCATATGCTGTACGTGCTCCTCGGGAACATCGATCGCACCACGATCAAAGCGCCGAACTACGAGCTTCTCTGCGTGGCCACCACCGAGACGGTCATCGGAATCGACGTCACGACCGATCAGGTCGTGAGCCTCAACGGGACGGGGCCGGGAGGCGCCATCGCGCTCACAGGTCACAATCCTGCGTTCGGTGCCGCGAGCGCGGCCGGCGCGTCGGCCGTCTACGACGCCGCGAACGACCGCCTCCTCGTCGTTCAGGCGGGCTGCAACACGCAGCTCGGCGATGGCGGGGGAGGGGGAGTTACCAAGCGCATCATCGAAGAAGTGAAGCTCGCGACCGGAGAGGTGAAAACTCTCCTCGACGCCAACGCGCTCGACTATCCGGTGGGGTTCTCGTACATCGGCCCGCGCGACGCGGTGGTGGGCTTCGGCTTCGGGGGTACCGTACGGCGCTGGGACCCCACCTCGCCGACCGTCGGTGACGTGCTGCCGAACGCGCCTGACAACTTTGCCTTCGTCTACGACGGCGCGGGAAGCCTGCTGGGGACGAAGACGAATTTTCTCTCCGATGGCGGTTCCTCCACCGACATCGTCAAAGTCCTCATCGCCGACGGCGGCACGACGACGCTCGCGACCAATCCCTTCACGGACAACACCGGCTTCATCGGTGGAGTGGAGCTCTGGCCGCCGGCTCCGTGATCACGCGCGGGAGTGCCAGCTCCACGCGTCGCGCACGATGTCGTCGAGCGACGAACGCCGCGGAGACCAGCCGAGCACGCGTTTTGCGCGCTCGTTCGAAGCGACCAAGACGGGCGGATCTCCTTCTCTTCGCGGCCCCACCGCGTAGCGAATTTTCCGCCCGGTGACGCGCTCTGCGGACGCGATCACCTCGCGCACCGAGTGGCCGTGCCCGGTGCCGAGGTTGAACGCGCCGCTCTCGCCTCCTCGATCCAGATAGGCCAGCGCGGCGAGGTGCGCTCTCGCCAGATCCATCACGTGGACGTAGTCGCGCACGCACGTTCCGTCGTCCGTCGCGTAGTCCTTGCCAAAAATCGTGAGCTCGCGTTTCCCCAGCGCGGCTTCGAGCACGATGGGAATCAAATGCGTTTCGGGATCGTGGCGCTCGCCGAGGCCGGCGTTGACGTCGGCTCCCGATGCATTGAAGTAGCGGAGTGCCGCGTAGCGCATGCCGTACGCGCGCGCGTAGCTCGAGAGCACGCGCTCGAGCATCAGCTTGGTCTCGCCGTACGGATTGACGGGAACCGTGGGGTGCTCCTCGTCGATGGGAACGCGAATCGGGTCGCCGTACACAGCGGCAGTGGACGACAGGACAAAGCGCCGGATGCCAGCATCGAGCGCCGATTCGAGGAGAAGAACTCCTGCCGCGAGGTTGTCCCGGAAGTACAGGCGTGGATCTCGCACCGATTCGCCAACTTGAATTCGCGACGCGTAATGAAAAATGGCGTCGATTTTCTCATCGCGGAGGAGAGCAAGGACGACGGCGCCGTCACGAATGTCGGCCCGCACCAGGCGCGTGCCCGCCGGAACGGCATCGGCGTGGCCGGCCGACAGATCGTCCAACACGATCACGTCATGACCCGCGTCGATCAGCACGCGGACCATGTGTGAGCCTATGTAGCCGGCACCGCCCGTGACGAGGACGTTCATGTCGATCGCACAATTAGCACAAGCGTGCGGGTCCTCAGGCTCAGGCGCATTTCGGGTTGCGCGTGCGACGGAAGAGGTGAGACTTGTTCTTCGTCAATCATCGAGAAAGAGGCGGTCACCATGGTTTTTCGTATCCTCCTCGTCAGCCCCGCTGCCCTGGTCGTGGCCCTCGGCTGTGCCGAAAACAAGCCGGTTCCGCAGACGCCACCCCCTCCGCCCGTCGCCCAGACGACGAGCGCGCCGCCTCCGCCCACCAACGCAGACCCGAGGACCAATCCCGACTCCGCCGTGAACGTCTCGGACGAGATTCGCAAGGCGTGTGGGATTGTCGACAGCACGGAGAGAGCACCAAAGTTCGACTACGACTCCGCGGAGTTGACCCCTCCGGAAAAAGACTTGCTCAGCCAAGTCGCGCGCTGCCTCACGCAGGGGCCTCTTCGCGGCCAAAGCGTGCAGCTCGTAGGACGTGCCGATCCGCGCGGAGAGCAGGAGTACAACATGAGCCTCGGCGCACGTCGCGCCGGCTCGGTGAAGCAGTACCTTCTGGGACTCGGTGTCGAGACGGCCAAGCTCGCGATGACGAGCCGCGGCGAGCTCGATGCGACCGGGAAGGACGAAGAGGGCTGGCGCAAAGACCGAAGGGTGGATATCAAGCTCGTGTCACCGCAAGGGAGCGGCGGCGCGAGATGATCGCGTGAGGTGGCTTTTTCACATCGTGCGCGAAGGGACGCTGGTGAGCGGCGCGTACGCGCCTGCGTCCCTCAAGCGTGAGAAGTTCATCCACGCGTCGTTCAAAGACCAGGTGCTGGAGAGTGCTCGCGTCCACTTTGCGAACGAGACACACCTCTCCGTCCTGCTCATCGACCCGCGCCGGCTCGATGCGTCGGTGCGCGTGGAGCCCACACCTCGCGGACCCATGCCGCATATTTACGGGCCCATCCCGAGCGACGCCATTCGCAACGTGCTCACGCTGGACGAGCTTCCGTCCGCGCCGGACGACGTGAAGGGTTCGCGCTTCGCCTTCGTGGCCTTCGACGGAATGACCCTCCTCGATCTGGTGGGCGTGCACGATCCGCTCTCGCGCATCGAAACGATGGGCTTCGATCCCACCTCGAGGTTCGAAATCATCGGTGCCACCGGTCCCCGCGTCTGGGCCTACGGCGGCGCGGAGGTTACGGTCGCACGTGTTCGCCCGCCGCTCTTCGAGTTCGACGTCGTGGTCGTGCCCGGCGGCCCGGGGGCGCGCGGGCTCACGCGGGATCGCGAGATCATCGCGTGGCTCGAGACATTTCCGAGCAACCGCGTGATGGCGAGCGTATGCACCGGCGCGCTCTTGCTGGGTGCTGCCGGGCGCCTCATGCAAAAACGCGCCACGACGCATCACGCATCGGTCAAGCTGCTCGAGACGTACGGTGCCATCCCGGCCAAAGGACGAGTGGTCGAAGACGGGCAGACTGTGACCGGCGGTGGTGTGACGTGCGCTCTCGATGTTGGGATGTGCCTCTTACGGCGCTTCGTGCGCGATGAATTCGTGCGGACCATCGCCGATCAGATGGAGATCCCACGCTGACTCATTGCACCCCTTTGGTCTCCTCGAGCGCGAGCAAGAAAAAACCAGGACCGCGCCCAGTATCGTGACGTTTCGCATGGTTGCCCGAGCTATGCGCGACGGTGCTCGCCGGTTTCCCGGGGGAGCGCATGAGAAATGGCGAAATGGCAAGGTCAAGATTTGCCTCCCACATCGGCCAAGATCGCGTTACAGCATGGATTCGGAGGATTCATACCGATGCGTACCCTCGGCATCTGCGCTTCGTTTGTAGCGAGCGTCCAGCTCCTCGGCGTTTCGAGCCCCGCGTTCGCGCAGGACGCCGCTGCACCTCTTCCGTCTGCGCCCGAGCCGCAGAAGACCGACGCGCCTTCCGCCGCAGCACCTTCCGCTCAGGTGCCTCCTGCCGATGCACCGCCAGCCCAAGTAACTCACGCTCCCGTCTCCGCGCCCGCCGCTTCCGAGCCACCCGCGCCGACGGCCGACGGCACGGTTCTCGTCCATATCGACGCGCCGCAGGCCGTGAGCCTGGAGCGCCGTCAGGGCCAGAGCCAAAACTGGGAGCATGTGTGCGTTTCGCCTTGCGACGAGAGAGCGAGCGTAAGCGCCGAGTACCGCGTCCTCGGCACCGACTTGAACGCGTCGAAACCGTTCATGCTCGACGCGACCAAAGGCAAGGTGGTCTTGACGGTCCGGCCTGGCTACCACCAGAAGGCCGAAACGGGCTTTTGGGTGCTGGTCGGAGGCGGCGCCGCCGTCGTCATTGGGACTGCCGTGATCTTGCTCGGAACGGACACTGCGGCGGCATCGAGCGCCGACGGCGAGACGCACATCGGTAACACCAATGCACTCTTCACCGGTTCGCTCTTCCTCATCGCCGGCTTGAGCGGCGGCATTCTCGGTGGCTCGTGGCTTCTCGAAAACGCGCACACGCGCGTCAACGGAGACGTCGCCCGACCCACGCCGGAGAAGGGCGGCGCTCCGGGCGCGGAGTTCAAGTTCTCTACGTCTTCGCGCCAGCCGGTGTTTTCGCTGCCGAAGACAACGGGCATGCCGTCCGTGACGAGCGTGCCGCTTTTGAGCGGCAAGTTCTGACCGATCTTACTCGAACTCGAGCGCTCGGGTGAGATCCCCGGGATTGGTGCTTGCCAGACGAGCCGTCTCGAGGGTGATGGTGCCCGCTCGGTACAAATCGATCAGGTGCTGATCGAACGATTGCATGCCGTACTGCGAGCGTCCGTTCTCGAGCACGGACATGAGATTGCTCGTCTTGGCAGGGTCGCGGATCCAGTCTTGCACGGTTCCCGTCTGAACCATGATTTCGCAGGCCACGATCCGGCCCTTGCCGTCGGCCCGCGGCAACAAGCGCTGGGATATCGTCGCCCTCAGGTTGTCGGCGAGGCGGTGTCTCGCGACCGGTTGCTCGTCGGGGGAGAAGAAGGACAAGAGGCGGCCGATGGTCTTCGCGGCGTCGGTGGTGTGGACCGTGGAGAGCACGAGATGGCCGGTCTCGGCGGCCTTGAGCGCGATTTCGACCGACTCCTGGTCGCGCATCTCACCGACCATCAAAACGTCCGGATCTTGGCGCAACGCAGAACGGAGTGCGACGTTGAAGCTTCGCGTGTCGATGCCGACCTCGCGCTGCGTCACCGAGGCCACGTCGTTCCGATGAAGAAACTCGATGGGATCTTCGATGGTCAGAATGTGCACGCGTTGCGAGTGATTGATGTGGTTGATGATGGCCGACAAGGTGGACGTCTTTCCGACGCCCGTGGCACCGGTCACCAAGAGAAGGCCACGCTGGCTCTCGGCCAGGCTTCGGACGACGTCGGGTAGCACGAGCTCCTCGAGCGTCGGTACGGTGGACGGAATGATGCGAAGAACGAGCGACAGCGAGCCGCGCTGCCGGTGAATGTTCACCCGGTAGCGCGCCACACCGGGCTGCGAATAGCTCGTGTCGTACTCTTGCAGCTCCGAGAGCTTGGCCCGGACGTCGGCATTTTTGATGATGTGCTCGCAAATTGCCAATGTGTCGGCGGGCGTCAGCTTGTCGTGTTTGAGAGCGGCCAGCATTCCTCGGACGCGGAACGTCGGCGGAGAGCCGCAGCGAAAGTGAATGTCGCTCGCCCCGTGCTTGACGCCGGCCGTCAGGAGCCACTCCAGCTGTTCGCGCGTCATATTCGAAGGGTATCGAATTCCAAGAAATCCACACAGCGGTGGCACGCGGCGGTACACTCGAATTCGTGGCGCGGGTTCCGGCGGGTCAGGATGGGGGCGAGGGGGCTTCGCGCGCCTCTCCTGGCCGGATCACGTCCAACGAGCTCGTACAGGAGCTCTTGGCTACGTTCGCCTCGCCGCAGTACACCCCGCCGCTGCTTCCCGCCATTGCGATGGAAGTGCTCGAGATGTCGCGGCGTCCGAACGTAGACTTGCGAAAGCTGGCGCGCCTCGTAGAAAAGGACTCGTTCATCGCGGGGAGAGTCGTGCGGCTCGCCCAGTCGCCCTTTTATGCCGGCCGGGCGCAGATCACTTCGCTCCAAGATGCCGTCGTTCGTCTGGGGCTCGAGAGCCTGAACCAAATGGTGTTCCAAGTCGCGGCGAACATGAAAGTGTTTCGCGCGAAAGGGTACGAAGCTCCGATGGAGGAGCTTCGACGCCACAGCGTTGCCACGGCGTACATCACCACGGCAGTCTGCCAGCGTGCTTCGTTATCGACGGAGTTTGCATTTCTTTGCGGGCTGTTCCACGACGTGGGAATGGCGGCGGCGTTGATTGCCATCACCGAGCATGCAAAAGGCCCACAGCCCCCCAACTTCGCGGCCATATGGCCCGCCGTGCAGACCTGCCACGAGCGCGCCTCGCAGTCTCTTGCTGCTCTGTGGAAGCTCCCGCCAGAGGTGCGCGTCGTGGTCGGCAATCATCATTATTTTCACGTGGGCCAGTACCTGCACCCTGTCGCGGCAGCGGTGTGTCTGGCCGACTGGATCGCGAGCGGCGCGGCGGCGGGGATGCAGTCGCACGTCGATCCTGCGATTGCTGCGAAGGCGCAGGGGGCGCTCGGCATTGGCGATGACGTGTTGTCCGTTCTCGCGGAAGAGGCGGCGGTCATCGTGAAGCAAATTCAGTAAGCGCCCCTCATGCGTCGGATTCCCGCGCTCGCCGCATGGCTCTTTGCCGGTCAGTTCGTCGTGCTCGACCTTTTGCTACGCGGGGCACGCGCGTATGCCCATGAACCGAGGCTGATCGCAACGGCGATCGGAAGTGTCGCACTCGGAGGGCTTCTCGTGTCGTTGGCAACACGGAGGATGGCGCGCGCACTGCTCGCGCTGACAGCGGCGACTGTGCTGGTCGCTCAGGCTCTCTGCTTTCGCTACTACCATACGCCGATCGACGTGCAGGTCGCCGCGGCGGCCCTCCACTCCTGGGGCGACGTGCGCCCAGTGCTCGGGGAGATGTTGCCTGCTGCGCTCGCCAGCATTGCGGGCGTTGCCGCGTGTGGCGGCGCCCTTCTCGGTGTTGCTGCACGGCGCATCACGCCCGCGCCGCGCCGCGCGCCACTCGCGATCGCCGCTGCGCTCGGCATCACGTGTGGGGTGCCGCTGCGGAACGCCACGCCGGAGCTGCGCCTCGCAGGGGCGCTGGCGCTCGTCTCGGCTCCCAGAGAAGCTGCGGCGTCGGCGGCTGTGACCGTGCCGCCTCTCGTGTCGTCGAAAGCGGAGCCGCCGAGCGTCCTTTTCGTCCTCACCGAAAGTGTTCGCGCGAGCGACTATGGCCCGGAAACGGCTCCGGAGGTGGCGGCGCTTCTCCCACAGCGCATAAATCTGACTCAGCTTCGTGCGGTCTCGAGCTACACGGCGGTGTCGTTGTCGGCACTGCTCACCGGCCGCACGCAAGTCGGCGCGCGCGATGAGCTCTTGCGCGCGCCGAATCTCTTCGATTTCGCCCGCGCGGTTCGCGCGCAGGATGAACGCCTCCGTGTTGCGTACTGGTCGGCGCACTCGGAAACGGTCTTCGAGCGACGTGACATCGCGAGTGCCGTCGACGCGTTCGTCACCGTCGAGACGCTCCTCGGTCGTACGGCCTGTGACGACGAGCCGGACAGCGGCTTCGATCGGGCGGTGGCTGCACACTTCGTTGGTCACATCGGCGATCTGCCGTCGCCGTCGCTCGTGTTCCTTCATCTCTTCGGGACGCACGCAACGTACTTTTTCGACGAGGAGCGCGCACCATTCCGCCCCTGGACGCGCGAGGTCACCTGGTCGAGCATGGAGGGGCTCCACAACGCATACAAGAACGCCATCCTCGAGCAGGACCGCTCGCTCGCTTCGTGCATTCGCGCCTTTGTCGATCACGTCGGTGCGCGACCGTGGGTTGTCGTGTTCACCAGCGACCACGGCGAGGCGTTCGGCGAGCACGGTGCGATCCATCACGGACAGAACCTGTACGATGAGCAGATCCACGTGCCTGGATGGATCGCGTTTGGAAACGGCGCGCTGGCACCGGCCGAAGAAGCGCGGCTGCGGGAGGCGGCAGGCGCACCTTCGACCCACCTCGATCTCTTGCCGACGGTGCTCGATGTGCTGGGGGTTTTCGACGGCTTGCCCTTCGCACCCTATCGCGGGCGCCTCGATGGGCGCAGCATCACGCGCTCGGGAGGCGTCGGGGCGCCGATTCCGGTCACCAACTGCACCGGCATGTTCCCGTGTCCGCTGGATACCTGGGGCATGCTGGGCGACGGTCACGCGCTGCACGCCCAGCCGTGGGATTCCGCGTGGCGGTGCTTCGATCTCGCGCGCAACGTGGAGTTGCCGTTGGACGGTGCCTGCGCACGGCTACGGGAGGCTTCGCACGCCTACTTTCCGACGCTGCCGAATCGTTCGCCCAACCTTTGACGCTTCGCGCTCAACCGTGCGATTCCGTGCACGCGCCGATGGGTCCTTCGTAGCTCGTGGCCGGCGCCCAATCTCCCCAAGTGTTGCACTGATGCCACTCTCCGTCGCTGTTCGATTTCACGCACGCACCCGGCGATATTTCGCGGCCGAGGGTGTTCGAGTAGCAGTTGAGATAGGCCGGCCCGCATCCTTCGTCCCACGCGAAATTCGCGGGTTGCCACTCGCCGTCATTGCAAACGTAGACGAGCCCGGTGCTCGAGCTCTGCACGCAAACGCCGTGGTCGACGCTTGCAGCGAGTGTCCGAGAGTAGCAGCCGTAGTTGTCTCGGATGGCCTGCGAGGAATGCCCGGCGCTCTCGTCCCGCCCGTTCCCCGAGGAGCATGCGCTGGCGCCGAACGCGGTCGCCAGAACGCATGTCGAAAACGCGAGGCGCGCCAGAATCGTGCTCTTTTTCATGCACCCTCGTCAAAGCAACGGGCGTGCCCGACACCGCGCTCCTGATCATTGTTCGCGATCTCGCGCATATGCCTCGCCACGTGGTCCACCGCCGATCCCCGGTCAGGCGGGCGCTTGGTCCGTTCCGATCGCGCACGGCCGCGAAGCTCTCGCGAATTCCTGCGCTCAGCCGTGTTTTCAATCCATCCGGCGCCAGTCGAGGACGTCGATGACTCGGTCGCTTGCGCGGTACTCGACCGTCTGACGCGTGCCCACCGCGTCGCCGGCGATCTGCAGCGGCATCGGGCGCGAAAACGTCATGCGCACGGCGGTCGAGAACCAGTCGTGCATCCCGCGCAAGGGATGCCTGCCTCGCCAGAGATTCGGTATGTCGGCGATGGCTCCGATGGCGCCGCGATCGTAGACGCGCACATTGAGGAATCCGAGGAGCCTCTCGGCGAAGGGGTATGCGCGGAAGCCGTAGCCGAACTCGGACACGGTGGCAGCGCCAGCGACGCTCGCCATTCCCTCGTAGAGAACGCTGCCGCGGCCTACGTTGGCGATCTTGAGGAGCTTGCGGTCCGCCGTGATCGTGTACACTTCGTCGCCGAGGTTTTCGATCATCACGTGGGGTCGGCCGTACGCGATGCTTTTCGGCGTCGTCCGAAAGAGCATCGCGGAGAGGTATCCCCAGACACTTTTGGAGACGATTCGCCCGGGACCGAGCGAAGCTTCGAGCTGCGCTCGGTAATCGTCGAGGATCTGCGCATCCCACCCGGTGCCGGCGAACGGCGTGAGCGTGCCCTCGCAGTTGACGAGGCCGAACTGGCGGAGCGGGATCGTCTCGTCGCCGTGCTCCACTCGGTGCGTGGACGTTCCGCCGGCGTCCGCGAGCAATTTCACGGAGAGCCCGAGCTTGTGCGCGCCCGTGGTGTGCGCCCACGCGTTGCCGGTTCCAAGCGGAAGAATGCCGATGGGCGGAAATTCCGTGCCTTTTGGATAGACGCGGTCGAGCGCGTTCACGAGCGCTACGGCGGTCCCGTCACCACCAGCGGCCAGGATGCACCGCAGGTTCTTGAGCGACTTGATCCAGCCCTCTACTTCGGAAATCGATCGCGTCAGGCGCACGCTCGCGCCTGGCAGAGCACGCGAGATTTGCACGGCGATACGGCGACCGCCACGTTTGGCGTTCGCGTTGACGAGGATGGCGAGGCCTGTGCCCGGCGGCTTCACCATATCGCTCTTGTCCGACCGGACCGCATGCACTCGATGCGTAGGTAACACATTGCAGCGATCTTCAGAATTGCACGAAATGGCGTTTGCCCCGCCCAAAAAGGGCCGCGCCACCGCCGGCGACGATGGCTGGGTGCGTTTGCCGAGCGGCCTTTTAGAGTGCGCTCGCGATGGCGGCGCGCACGTCGCCGATGAATCGCTCGCGCCGCACTTTTGCGGGTAGCTCGGCATACGCCGACGGGTGGATGGGGCGGTGAATCGTCACGCGCACACTCGCGCCCGGCGACGAGCGTAGGCCGTTGGCGGGGAGCGCTTCGCGCGTTCCCTGGATGGTGACCGGCAAAACTGGCCATTTGGTCTCGAGAGCGAGGACGAAGCCACCCTTTTTGAACGGCAAGAGCTCGCCCGTCTTGCTTCGCGTCCCCTCCGGAGCAATCCAGACGCTCACGCCTCCGGCAAGCTTCGCCTTCGCAACTTCCAGGCTCTCGATGGCGCGCCCTCGGTTGCTCCGGTCGACGGCGATGAAGCCGGCCTCGCGAAGGGCGGCTCCGAACACGGGGAGACTGAAGAGCTCGAGCTTGGCCACCATGCGCAGGTTGCTGCCGAGGACGTGGAAGAGCACGGGCACGTCGTAGTGGGATTGGTGATTGCTCATCACCAAGTAGGCCTTGCCGTTCTCGATGTGCTCGTGCCCGACCACATGGAGCGAGGTTCCCAGGTTTCGCACGACCTTCGCGCACCAGCTCTCGAGCCGGTCGTCGCATACTTGCTTGGTGACGCGACCGAGCGCCGCGTCGAGCACCGTGGGAAAGCAGATGGAGAGCGTTTCGTAGACGTTACGAAGAGAGAGAGAGAGAGACTTCTTGGCCATACGGTTTCGCGCGCACGTTACCCATTTTGCCTGTTTCCCGCGACCCCGGCCCCGATCCCGACCCCCGACCCCGACCCCGGTTCAGGGTTCGCTTGATATCCAGGAGAAGGGTACGTACCATCGGGCCGCGGCGGGGTGTGCCTGCCGAACAATCTCAGTATTTGCAGTAGTTTACAGCACTGCCTCCCGGCCCAAAGACCAGGGCAGCGCGGGCGGTTCTCCCCAAGGTGACGATGAGCGCGAAGACCATCCGGACCGCCCTTGGCTTGCTGCAAGACGATCCTGACAACGAGCAGGCATGGCTGGACTTTCGATCGGCGCTCCGCCTGACGTCGGACAAGCCTGCCGCGGACAGCGGGATGAGCCACGAAGAGCTCACGAAGCTGCTCCTTTCGGCGCGCCGCGCACACGAAATGCGTCGCGAGCACGACGCGGTCGCGCGGCTCCTGGAGATGGAAGTCGTCCTTGCCAAAGGGCAGCCCAACGAAGCCGATTTGACCGGCGAGCTCGCGCGCGTGCTGGACGAGGAGCTGCTCGACGACGCGCGGGCCGTGCTCGCGTACGAGCAATACTTGAAGCTTCGTCCCGGTGACGCGAAAGCAGAGGACGCGCTCGAGCGAAGCGACGCTCGTACGACGAAGTGGCCGGAGCTCGTCAAGCGCTACGTCCAGGAAGCCAAAGCGGCAGGCGAGGGGAGCTTCAGGAGCTCGCTCCTGGTCAGCGCCGCGGAGACAGCGTTCCGGTACGGAAGGCCGGCGCTCGGAAGCGAAAAGAAGAAGAAGCAGCTCGCGTCGCTCATCGAGCAGATCATTGGTGGGCTCAAAGAGGCGATTGAGATCGATCCGAAGAACCGGCGCGCCGCAATCCTTCTCGAGCGCGTCTACCACGACGAAGAAAGGTGGGAGGATCTCGCGACGACGCTGGAACGGCTCGCCACCGAAGCGAGCGTCAAAGAGGAGAAGATCGCGGGCTTCGTGCGTCTCGCGCGCGTCCTCAAGAAGAAGCTCAGCGCGCCAGATCGCGCGGCCGCGGCGTACGAGCGCGTGGTCGATCTGTCCCCAGGGCACCCCGAAGCGACCAGCGCCCTGGTGGACTTCTTCACCGACCGCGAAATGTGGGAGCACTTGGTCTCGCTCTACGACGACCAACTCAATACTTCGCGAGGGCAAGACGCCGGGACGATTCTCCAGGTTGCCATGGTGCACTGGAAGATGAGGAACAACCCGGAGGCGGCCGAGCCGTACTTCGAGCGGCTTCGCAAGATCGAGCCCGCGCATCCGGGGATGCTGGGCTTCTTCCGCGAGTGGAAGGGATTGCACGCGGCGCAGGGTCGCTTGATGACCATCCTCACCGAGGCGCAGCGCGCGATGCCCGACGGGCCGGGGCGCGCCAAGATCGGCGCGGAGATCGCCAAGCTCGCCGAAGAAGGCGCCAACGCCACGAAGGCGATCGAGCAGTGGCGCGCCATTCTGCGCAGCGATCCGCAAAACAAGGACGCGCGCGATGCGTTGAAGCGCCTCTACCGCCAGACGGGCGGCTGGAACGCCTTGGCCGACCTTCTCCGCTCGGAGCTCGAGAAGGTGCTCCCCGAAGACCCGGCGGGGCGCTTGCCGATTTTGCGCGAGATCGCCGAGGTCTACCGCGAGCACATCAAGAGCGATTCGGCGCTGGTGACGGTCCTGTCGCAAATCATCGCGCTCGATCGCGAGAACGCAGACGCCGTGCGCGAACTTTGTCGCGTCTACGAAACGCTCGGGCGCTATCGCGATCTGTTGACCACCCAGTCCCGCCTCGCGGAGCTCGAGAAGGACAAGGGGGTCAAGGCGGAGCTTTACCGTGCGATCGCTCGTCGGTGGATGGACCAGTTCTCCAACATGCAGAACGCGGTCGAGGCATGGGAGAGCTTGCACGAGGTCGAACCGCACGACCGCGAGGCCATCGACAAGCTCAAAGAGCTCTACGCCAAGCGTCGCGCGTACAAGCCGCTCTACGAGCTGCTCGAGCGCGAGGCCAAAGAGCTCGAAGGCGAGAGGCGGCGCGAAGTCTGGACCGAGATGGCCAAGCTCGCGGCCGAACGCTTGGAACGAGGCGGCGACGCGCTCAGGCTCTACAAGCGGATTCTCGCCGAAGATCCGTCGAGCATGTCGGCGCTCGATGCGCTCGAAAAACAGGCCGATCGCGACAAGGACTACAAAACCGTCGCCGAAGTGCTCGAAAAACGCGCGCAGCACGGCACCGACGAAGCTGCCAAGCTCGCCGTTTTGCAAAAACTCGGAGCGCTCTACGCCGATCGCCTGGACGACCAGGCGGGAGCGATGCGCACCTGGCGCCGCGTTCTCGAGCTCTCGCCGGGGCACGCCAAAGCGACGCGCGTGCTGCGCGACGGGCATCTGGCCATGGGCGACTACGACGGGCTCGAGCTGCTCTATGGCAAGAACGACGACTGGGAGGGGCTCGTCGAGGTCTTGTCGGGGGCAGCCGACAAGACACCGGACACCTCGCTGAAGGTCGAGCTCTCGTTTCGCGTGGCCACCGTTTTCGAGGACAAGCTCAAAGCGCCCGATCGAGCGTTCCGAGCCTACGAGCGGGTGCTCGGCGTTCGGCCCGGCGATGAGCGCGCCTCGTCGAAGCTCGTGCCGATCTACGAGAAGGAAGAGAAGTGGGCGCGCTTGCCCGCGCTCTACGAAGTGCTTCTCGGAGCGGCAAAAGACGACGACGACAAATTCAAGCTGCTAAAGAAGCTCGCCAAGGTCACAGGCGATCACCTCGGCGATCGCGCGGCGGCGCTCGGCTACCTGCGTCGCGCGTTCGAGCTTGCGCCGGAGTCGAAAGAAGCGCTCCTGGCGTTCGAGACGGCATCGCGCGCCGCCTCGGAGTGGGGGCCGCTCGTCGAAGTTCTTTCTGCGAGGAGCGTTGCGAAGAATGTAAGAGCGGAGGAGCGACGCGCGCACAAGGCGAAATTGGCCGAGATCGCGACGGAGCTCGGCAAGGTCGACGACGCGGTGGCCACCTACAAGGCGCTCGTCGAGGACAACCTCGAGGACGAGGCGAGCGTTCAAGCGCTCGACAAGCTGCTCCGGAGCGGGGACCGCCGCGACGATCTGCGCTGGCTGTTCGAGATTCGTGTCGCAAGCGCGAACACGGCGCTCAAGCTGGACCTTCTGAGCGAGTGGGCGATTCTCGAAGAAGAGGCTTTCGGCGCACCGGAAAAGGCCATCGCGATTTATCGGCAGATCCTGGAGATCGTGCCGAAGCACGGAAAAGCTCTGCGCGCGCTGGCGCGCCTCCTCAAGAGCGCGGGCGACGCCGCTGGCGCGATCGAGTTTCTCGAACGAGATCGAGATCAGCGCGATGGCAGAGAGCGCGCGGCGCGCGAGGTGGAGCTGGCGCGCCTGTACATCGGCGAGCTGAAGCGCCCCAACGACGCCCTTTCCGCGGTGAAGCGGGCTCTCGACACAGTACCGAACGACCCGGAAGCGGTGGGCGTGGTGGAGGAGCTCCTCACCGTCGGCGAGACGCGCGCGCGGGCCGCGGCGGTCCTGGAGGCGTGCTACGCGGAGACGGGGCAGCTAGGGCGTCAGACCGAAGTCCTGGAAGTGCTCATCGCCACCGCGGCTGCGAAAGCCGATCGCATCGCGCTGTACGAGCGCCTCGCCGACGTTCACGGCAAGCAGAACGCGAACGGGCGTGCCTTCGACGTGCTCGCACGCGCCACGGCCGAGTTTCCCACGGAGCTCGAGCTATGGGATCGCTTGGGGGTTCTCGCGAACAAGACCAACAAGTCGCAGGCCTTCGTGGAGGCCATCGCGCAGGCGGTTCCGGCAAGCGGCGAGACGGGCCTTCCGCCGGCCGTGGAGGCCGATTTGGCCGAACGGGCGGCCACGCTCTACGACGAGATGCTCGGAGAGATCGATCGCGCGGAGCCGTATCTCGAGCGTATTTTGACGAGCGATCCGTCGAACGAGCGCGCGTTTGCGCGCCTGAAGCAGATCCTCACCACGCGCGAGAAATGGCCTGAGCTCGAGCAATGCTACGAGCGCGCGGTGGCGGCGTCGTCGAGCGCCGCGCGGCAAGCCGAGCTCTTGAGCGAAGTCGCGCTCATTGCCGAGGAGATTACCGCCGACCGCCCGAAGGCCGTCGCATACTATGAGCGCATCGTCGAGCTGGTGCCGACGCACGAGCAAGCGATCCGTGCGCTCGACCTGCTCTATGGCGTAACCGAACGATGGGAGAAGCTCGCGGCGCTGCTCGTGCGGCGGCTCGGCGGCGCCGACGCCGAAGAGGTATTGCAGATCAAGCTGCGCCTCGGCGCGCTGCACCACGACAAGCTGGGCGATCCGAAAGGGGCTCTCGGCTACCTCGAAGACGTGCTGCAGGCGGATGTGAATAGCCGGGAGGCGAAGGGCCTCGTCGAAAAATGCCTGACTGTGCCGGCTCTTCGGCCGCGCGCGGCGAGGGTGCTCGAGCAGGTGTACGCACAAAGAGACGAAGCGCGCGATCTGGTGCGCGTTCTCGAGGTGCGCCTCGAGTCGGCGACGGATTCCATCGAGCGCCGCGAGCTTCTGCGGCGGGTCGCAGAGCTGCGAGATGAGCGTCTCACGGACGATCCGGGCGCGTTGGAAGCCTATCTTCGCTTGGTCCCGCTGGTGCCGAGCGACGCAGACGCCCGGGAGCGACTTCTCGAGATTGCCAGGCGCATCGGCCAGCACGAGCGCGCGGCCCAAGTCCTGGAGGAGGCTGCTCTGGCGGGCGGTACGCCGCAGCCGCGCGCCGAGATCCTGAGCAGTGTGGCCAAAGTCTATGAAGAGAACCTGAAAGACGCGGCGCGTGCGGAGAGCGCTTACAAGAGGGTGCTGGAGCTCGATCCCGACGATCCGGTGATTGCGCTGCCGGCGGCCCGCGCGCTGGAGCGCATCTATGCGGTCTCCGGAAAAAACGGAGAGCTTTCGTCGATTCTGAAGATCGAGGTAACGCTCGAGGACGACGTCGAAAAAAGGCGCGACCTTCTGGCGCGGCTCGGCGAGCTCTGCGAAAAGACCCTCGACGATCCGCGTGGCGCGCAAGAGGCCTGGAAAACGCGGTTGGACGACGATCCAGCAGACGCGACGGCGTTGAAAGCGCTGGATCGTCTCTACGAGCGCACGGGAGAGTGGCGCGCGCTCGTCGACGTCCTTCGCGCGCGCGAGCGGGCCGCCGCGCCTGACGACGGCGCAGCGCGAAAGGCGTTCATGCTGCGCTCGTCTGGAATTCTGGCCGACAAGCTGGCCGACGTTCCCGAGGCCATCCTGGCCTATCGCGCCGTCATCGACGATTTCGGCGCGGAGCGTTCGACTCTGGCGGCGCTCGCGCGTCTGTACGAGCTTGCCGACCGCTGGCAAGACCTCGCCGAGACGCTCGAGGGAGATCTCGCCCTCACCCAAGAGCCGCCGGAACGTCTCCTTCTGCTTTCTCGCTTGGGCATGGTTCGGCAGAACAAGCTGAAGGATCTGCCGGGCGCCATCGACGCGCATCAAGAGGCTCTCGCCATCGAGCCCAAGCACGCCGTCAGTCGCGAGGCGCTCGAGACGTTGCTCGGGGATGCCGACGCGCGGCGCGAGGTCGCGGGCATCTTGCGCCCGCTCTACGAAGCCGACGGAGATCAGACGCGTCTCTTGCGGGTTCTCGACATCGAGACCGAGTACGCCGAGTCCATCGAGCAGAAGCTTGCCACGATTGGCCGCGCAGCAAGTGTGGCGGAAGGGCCGCTGGCCGATCCGCTGCGGGCTTTCGGCTACGTGTCGCGCGCGCTCCGTGAGGCAACGTCCGAGCCGGATTTCAGGACGTGGCTCGCGCGGGCCGAGCGCCTCGCGGATGCCACGGAACGCTGGCCAGACCTCATCGAGCTCCTGAGCGCGATCACGCCCGACATTCTGGATGGCGGCTTGCAGCTCGACATGACGATTGAAATCGCCGAAAAATCCCGCTCGAAACTCTCCGATGCGGAAAGGGCGAGGACCTATTACGTCAAGGCGCTCGACCTGAAGGGCGACGACCGGCGCGCTCTCACCGCCCTCGAGTCGCTCTATGGCGAGGCGAGTGATGCGCCCGCGCTCCTCGACATTCTCAAGCGCCGCGCAGAGGCAGCGGAGACCGACGACGAGCGCAAAGCCATCCTCTACAAAGAAGCGCGCCTCTGCGACGAAACGCTCCACGACCGGCGCGCCGCCATCGAAACGTACGAGGAGATTGTGGATCTGGCCATGGAGCCGGAAGCTACCCTCGCGCTGGAGCGACTCTATGCGCAGGCCGAGCGTTTCGAGGAGCTCATTGCGCTCTACGAGCGCCAGCTCGGCGCGACGGGTGTTTCGGCGGCGCGAGCCGCGGAGATTCATCACAAACTCGGTGAGACGTACGAGACGAAGGTGCGGGACATCGACCGCGCATTCGACGAGTACGAGGCTGCCCTCGGATCGCACTCCGCGGGCGAAGGCCACGAAAAGGCGGTGCAAGCCCTCGAGCGCCTCATGGAAGACAAGGCTCATGCTGCGCGCGCCGCCGAGATGCTCGAAGGGGTCTACTTGGCCCGGCTGGATTGGCGCAACGTGATGCGCGCGCTCGCCGTTCGATTGGAGGCGAGCCAAGATCCCGACGAGCGGCGCCAGCTCTTGCGGCGGCTGGTGAAGCTCCACGAAGAGCAAGAAGAGAATTACGGCGCCGCGCTCGACATGACCGCCAGGCTGTTCGCCGAAGACGTGACGGAGGAAGAGACGTGGGGCGAGCTCGAGCGCCTCGCGCGCGTCGCCAACGCCGAGGCGCGCCTGGCGGACATTTTTGCCGCGGAGCTCGAGAAGCTCACCAGCGACGAGCCGGCGACGGCGCGTCTCGCCAAACGAACAGGGGAGCTCTACGAAGCGCAGGGAAACCTGGAGCGCGCGCTGGTTTTCTATCGGCGCGCCTACACCTTCGCGCCCGACGATGACCCGGCTACGTTCACTGCGATCGACCGGCTCTTGAAGCAGGCTGGCCGCGCGGAAGAGCGTGTCGCGCTCTACCGAACGGCGCTCGACTATCGCGACGAGCCCAAAGAGCGCATCGAGACACTTCACACGATCGCGAGCATTCAGGAAGCCGACCTCAAGGCTGACAACGAGGCTGTCGATACCCACCGCGCCGCGCTCGACATCGACGATTCGGATGGGAGGTCATTGGAAGCGCTGACCCGCCTCTTCGCACGGTGCTCGCGGTGGCGCGATCTCGCCGACCTCACGCGGAAGCGCGCGGAGCAGAGCGCGCTACCGGAAGAAGAAGCAAAGCACCGCCTCGAGCTCGGGCGTCTCTTGCAAACACACCTCGGCGAGACGGCCGCAGCCATCGACGAGTACCAGGCGGTGGTCGACCTGGCCGGTGGCGGAAAAGGGCCCGGCCCCGAGGCGATCAAAGCTCTCGAGGGACTCCTCGCGACTCAGGAGCACAAGGCCCGGGTGGTCGAGCTCTTGCGGCCGATTTACGAGCAAGCAGACGACTGGCGCCATCTCATCATCGTCAACGACGAACGTCTCGGGCTTGCGGAGGGTGCGCAGGACAAGGTCGCCATCTTGCGCGAAACCGCGAGTCTCTGGGAGACGCGAGGGAAGAGCCCGGGCAAGGCCTTCGACGCGGTCATGCGGGCATTCGTGCTCGATCCCGACGACGGAGACACACGGGGCGAGCTCGATCGGCTCGCGGAAATCACCAAGCGTTGGGATAACCTCGCGGACGCATACGAACAAGGAATCGCCAAGACCGAGGGGATCGGCCAAAAAGAGCTTCTTTCGTCTCTGGCACGCCTGCACGACAAGAAGCGCGACGATCCGCGACGCGCGCTCGAAGCCTACGACCGCCTGCTCAAGCTCGACGAGACGGATCCGGAACCGCTCGAGGAGATGGACCAGCTCGCCACGCTCCTCAGCGATTGGCCGGCGTTGGTGCGCGTTCTCACGCGCCGCGCCGAGCTCTCTCCGGACGACGACGAGCGCGCGAGCCTCTGGCGCCGCGTCGGCGAGGCCAAGCGCGACATGCTCGACGACACGCCCGGGGCCATCGATGCCTACGAGCGCGCGCTTGAGCTCGAGTCGGACAGCGCCTTCACCATCGACAACTTGATCGCGCTCTTCGAGGTGAAAAACGACTCCGCGCGCCTGGTGGATTTGTACCGCCGTCGCGTGGAGCTGTGCGGCGAAGACGACGCCGCTCTGAAGTTCCAGCTCCTTTTGGACGGCGCCACTCGCTATGAAATCGGCCTCGGCGATCGCCGAGAGGCGATCCACCTTCTCTCTCTTGCGCTCGGCGAGAAACCTGGGAGCGGAGAAGTGCTCGTCCGACTCGATGCGCTCTACACGCAAGAGAAGATGTGGCCCGAGCTCTTCGAGAACCTGCGTCATCAGGCGGCGAATGCAGCGGACGAGGAGGCGAGGAATGTGCTCCGAAAGCGCATCGGGCATCTCCTTGCGGGCGAGCTAGACGACGCGACGCAAGCGCTCGAATCCTTCAAGCAGGTGCTCGCGTCCGGCTTCGATGACGAGGCCGCGAGCGCCATTCGCGAACTCGGCGAATCGCGCGACGAGCTGCGGGCCGACGCCGCCCTGGCCCTCGAACCGGTCCTTCGGGCCGCGTCGAAGTGGACCGATCTCGCGGGCGTCCTCGAAATGCGTCTTCGCGCGGAAAGCGAACCTTCCGATCGCGCGGCAACGCTGCGCGCGCTGGCGACGGTTGCCGAGAGCCACCTCGGCGACGGCAAGCGAGCAGAGGACGCGCTCCTCCGCGCCATCGCCGAGGAGCCTACGAGCGCACCGCTCCACGCCGAGATCGAGCGGCTGTGCGACCAGAATGGCGAAGGCGGGTGGAACCGCTACGCCGACACGCTCGGGGAGCGTGCGGCCGGCGTGTTCGACGCGACGGTGACCACGGACCTTTACGTTCGCCTGGGGCGGGTGGCCGAGGAGAGGCTCAAGGACGAAGCGCGGGCGGCACGGGCCTACGCGCAGGCCATGGAGCAAGCGGGAGACAGCACCAGCGTGCTGAGCGCGCTCGATCGTCTGTACGGCCGCCTCGGTGACACTCACGCGCTCGCAGACGTCATCGAGCGCCGCGTCGCCCTGGAGAGCGACTCGAGTGCGCAAGCGGACCTCCTCCACCGTTTGGCCGGCCTGCAGATCAAGGAGTTCAGCGAGAAGGCGCAGGGGCTCGCGACGTTGCGTACGGCGCTCGAGAAGCTGCCCGCTCACGAGGCGAGCCGGGCCGCCCTGGTGGAAATTCTGACCGACGACGTACTTTTCGACGACGCGTTCGACGCGCTCGAATGGACCTACCGCGCGCTCGGCAAGAGCGAGGATCTTGCCAAGCTCTACGAGAAGCGCGTCGATCGCGCCGAGAACACACGCGATCGATCTCGCGTGCGGATGGACCTCGCCCGTGTCCTGGAGAAGGACGTTCGTGATCCGGCCCGAGCACAGCGCGTCATCGAGGCGCAGATCGCAGAAGATCCGTCCGACACCGACGCCATGGGTGAGCTCGAGCGCCTTGCCAGCGCGGCGAACGGGTGGAGGCAGGCGTGCGACGCCCTCGAACGCGCGCTCGAGAACGCCGAGGAGAACGTGCCTGCGGGCACACGGTCCGAGCTCTGGATGCGCCTCGCCGGCTGGCAAAAAGACCGGCTGACCGAGGTCGCCAAGGCGGAGCAATCCTACGGGGCTGCGCTCAAGGCAGATCCGGAGAGCTCCGACATTCTTCGTGCTCTCGAGGAATTGCAGCGCGCGCCGGGACGCGAGCGCGATCTCGTGGGCACCTTGCGCGCGCGGGCGAAGCTCGACCCCAGCGTCGCCGAAAAACGAGGAATCTTGGAGGAGGCAAAGGTGCTCGCCGAGACGATCGTGAACGATCGCGATCTCGCCGAGGCGGTGCTGCGTGATCTGCTGGTGGAGGACGAGAGCAACGCGTGGGCCCTGGAGGAGCTGACCAAGCTGCGTGGGGTGGCGGGTGACTACGCGGAGGTGGTCAAGCTGCTCCTCCGGCGCGCGGAGGTCGCTCGAGAGGCCGTGGAGCAGATCGCACTGAAGCATCGAGCCGCCAGCGTGACGGCCGAACACCTGCGGGATGACGCGCGTGCGATCGAACTGTACGAGCAGATACTGGAGCAGGAGCCCAACGACCAGGAAGCCGCGACGCACCTTCGCGCGCTCTACACGTCGGCCGGCAAGGAAAGGGACCTTGCAAAGCTGCTTCAGCTCTTGATCGACAATGCGATGAACCAGCAAGTTCGCGCGTCGCTGCGAATGGACCTGGCCCGATTGCAAGGTGAGCGCTTCGACGCGCCACGTGACGCCATCGACACGCTGCGCGGTGTGCTCGAGGAAGATCCGACGCACGAAGGCGCGGTAGTCGCGCTTTCGCAGATTTACGAGAAGACGGGACAGGACGAGGAGCTGGCGGAGCTTCTCAATTCGCAAATCGGGCGGGCGCACGAGCGCGGAGATGCGCAAGCGGAGCTCGCCCTGATCGTGCGTCTCGGCGAAGTCTACGAGGGGCGCCTGAAGGACACGACGCGCGCACTCGACACCTACGAAGGAGTTCTCGCGCGCGACGCGACCCATCGCGGAGCGCTCGAGGCCGTCGCGCGGCTGGCGGAGGGTCGTGCCGCGTGGGAGCGTGCGGCTGGGGCCCTCATCAAACTGCTCGATGGATCGAGCGGTGAGGCCGGGGTGGAGCTGGCGCTTCGCCTGGCGGCGGCGCGCGAGAAGCTCGGCGACGGCCCCGGAGTCGAGGACGCACTACGACGAGCGCTTCAGATGGACGCGAAGAACCAAGATGTGCGTGCGCGGCTGCGCGATCTGTATGAGAAAGACAGAAAGTGGAACGATCTCGCAGATCTTCTGGTGGGCGATGCGAATCTCATTCACGCCGAACACCCCGAGATCGCGCCTGCTCCGGCCGCGCCCGCCCCGCTGCCGGATCGAACCGGCAACACCGTTCCGCCTCCTGGTCCGGTCGTCGAGATGCTCAAGCTCTTCCGGCGCGCAGCGGAGATACACATTCGCGAACGCGGCGAGCCCGGCGATGCGGTTCCCCTCCTCGAGCGCGCGACGGCGCTGGTGCCTCAGGATCGGGAGCTACTCATTCTGCTCGTCGATGCGTACACCGCGGCCAAGCGAGAGCGCGATGCGGCGCAAGTGCTCGAGCGGGTGATTGCCTCGTACGGCAACCGACGAGTAAAGGAGCTCTCTCTCTATCACCACAGGTTGGGCAAGGCGCTCGCGCAGCTCGGTGACAAAGACGTGGCCCTTGCGCAATACGACATGGCGTTCAAGATCGATCCCGGCTCCATTTCGGTGCTTCGCGATCTCGGCGTTCTCGCGCTCGAGACGAACGATCTGGAGCGCGCGCAGAAGACGTTCAAGGCGCTCCTCCTTCAGGGCCAGCGGCTGGACTCGAACGCTGGCATTTCGAAGGGCGAGGTCTTCTACTATCTGGGCGAAATCAGCGCAAAACAGGGCGACAAGGCCAAGGCCGTCCAGATGCTCGAGCGGGCGATCGAGAACGAGCCTAGTCTGTTGCGCGCCAAGACCATGCTGACCGAGCTCAAAGGCTGAGACCATGCGCGCGATGCTGGGCATCGTGCTCGGGTTCGTCGTTCGCGTGTGGCTCATGACACTGCGCGTTCACGTCGTGGCCGACCCGGCGCTGGAGGCCGTCCGCGCTAGGCCGTGGGTGCTGGCGTTTTTCCACGGCACGCAGTGGCCGCTTCTCGCCTGGAAGCGACGCAGACCCACTGTGGTGCTGGTGAGCCTGTCGCGAGACGGCGCGATGCAGGCGCGCGCGCTACGCATTCTGGGGCTCCGCGTCACGCGGGGGTCGACCTCGCGCGGTGGCGTGCGCGGGCTGGCCGCGCTGGTGCGAACGATGCGCCGGGAACGTGTGGACGCGGCGTTCGCGGTGGACGGGCCGCGGGGGCCGTACGGTGTTGCAAAACCGGGGGCGCTTGCGGCGGCGCGCGCTACGGGCGGGGTAATGGTGCCGATGGGAGGCGCCGTTCTACG
>OBEQ012586566.1_pt1 | contig 24269 bp, 22 predicted proteins | sample 1670901 | NCBI WGS metagenome assembly OBEQ01 (sample SAMEA104232315, study PRJEB22302) | groundwater metagenome | biome: forest; feature: aquifer; material: groundwater | place: USA | collected 2011-08-07 | depth 5.4 m | reverse complement strand
CTTTTCAAATTGAGGGAGATGGAGTGGATGCTTCTGTACTCACCAGTATTATTAAAAGCCCCATACCCATTTCCGGAAAGATGAATTTGAGTGTGAAAGGATTAACTCAAGGAAAAAGATCTGAAATTAATGGTGAAATTAAAGTTGAAAATGGCAAAGTGGGGCCCGTTCCTTTAGACTTGCTAGATTCTAAATTTAAATGGTCTCAAGGAACTCTGGACATATCCCAGTTCCAAGCGAAGAGTAAAGACTTATTTTCCTTTTCCATTATTGGAAATCTTCCTCTAAAATTATGGGGCAAGGAAGCTCTAAACAAGAATGTGAATCTGCAGATGAATGTTCCAGAGGGGGATCTCTCCTTTTTTAACTATTTTGAGAGCGATTTAATAGAAAATGCCAAGGGTCCCTTTAAACTTAATTTATCTCTTAAAGGAACGATGGTTAAACCGCAACTGGATGGAAGATTGCAAATATCCAACGGTGAGTTAGATTCTCGCTATTTCGCGCAAAGAGGAAAAAATATTGAGCTAGAACTCCTTCTACAATCAAACCGCGCAACATTTAAAGAAGCTAAATTTAATATTGGACAGGGAAAACTTCTACTCTCTGGAAGTATGGACGCGTTCTTGGAAGAAGGAGAAATGATTCTGGATAACTTCGATTTCAAGTTGGAGACCTCGGGAAAAAGAGGGGTTCCAATTCAGGTTCCAGAACTTCCCCTGGTCAAAGAAAAATTGGGGATTCCAATCGCCCCTTCCAGAGGATTTCCAACACTCTCTCTCCATCTTACGGGGAATAGGGAGAAACCATCCATTCAAGGGTGGGTTGAAATGAATAGAACTCTATTTTCTTACCCGCCCTCAAAAAAGACAAAGAAAGAACACCGTTGGTTAGAAAACGCGGAATGGGATCTGCTCTTAAGAACCGGGGATCAAACTATTTTTCAAAACGAATACGCTTATGCCAGTATTGACGGTCAAATTCATCTTCGGGGCAGGCACGAAAACTTTCTTGTGACTGGAAAAATTAATTCCAATGAGGGAACCATTTCAATCTATGGGGCTAAATTTCAACTGCGCCAGGCGGAGTTAGAAATTGTTCAACCCGCGCAATTAAAAGTAGAAAAAGGAAGTTTGGGAATTACGGGTTCTAAAAATGTAGTTTATCTTTCCTTTAAGGCAGAACAAACGACATTTAAATCCTCTCCAGACGGAACGGATAAACTTCAAGACACCATTACTTTAAGTTTAGAGAAAACCCCTCTAAGTGAAGATTTCGATTCTAAAAAACTCACCTTTAGGTCGTCCCAAAACCCCAATCTTTCATCTGAACGAGTGGCGATGAGCGCAGGTTTGGGGATTAACTTAGAAGAACAAGATCCGGAAAAGAAAGATATTCAATTGCGGCAAGGCATTGCCAGACTGTTAGATTCCCAACTGGCCTCTCCACTGGCCCGATCCATTCTGCAGAGAACAGGAATTATCGATAGAATAGAGATTAGTCAAGAAACCCAATTGTCGCGCAGTGAAGAGCTGCGAGGCGCGGAACGCACTTTAATGGACCCTTTTCTAGGGCATTCTGTCGTATTGGAGAAAACCTTTGGAGCAAAATTAGGTGTAGGATACCGTGCCACCTTAGACAAAATTAAAGACCGCGCCGATTTTATTCATCAGTTGGAGCTAAGATACCCCTTCTACAAAGGATTATGGCTCTACGGTTCTACAGAGCTAGACTCCCGCGAAAATCTAGGGCGAGACCCGGAAAGACGTGGCGGCATTAAAACCCAAATCCGCTTCGACCCCTCCGACTGGCTTAAGAAGAAAGCCCCCAAAGAGGAAGAGAAATAGGGGGTTGTTTCCCCGATCGTCATTCCCGCGAAAGCGGGAATCCAGAAGAAAATGGTCGTTGGCTAGATTCCCGCTTTCGCGGGAATGACGATCATGGATGGTCCCCTATTTCTCTTCCTTTCAGCCTTTGGTATAATGGCAAAGTGCGTAGGTTGAGATTTTGTTTTGCTCTCTTCTTGGCAGGAGTTTTCGTTTTCGAGAATGTTCCTCTGGTTTTTGCCGCCTCCAAACCCTCCGAAGATCTTCAAATCATAAGAGAAATTAAAATTAAAGGGACCAAAAATTTCAAGGAACGGGCTGTTCGAGAACTCATTAAGAGCCGTCCAAAAGACCTTTATTCCGTTGAAAAAGTACGGGAAGATATTCAATCTATTTTAAATTCTGGAAACTTCGAAGATGCTCAAGCTGAAACAGAACCAGTTAAAAATGGATTAAGACTCCTATTCCAAATTAAAGAAAAGCCGCAGGTGAAGCGCATCGATTTTACGGGGAATAAAAAGATTGGAAAAACGAAGATGAAAGAAGAAATTTCCCTAAAAGTAAAAGAAGGGTTCGATACTTCTAAGCTTAATAAGGATGTTGAAAAAATTCTCTCCCTTTACGCGGAAAAAGGGTATCCCGACGCTAAAGTGGAAACCTTTACTAAATTTGATGAAGTTCTAAACCAGGTTCATATCAATTTTATTATTAAAGAAGGGAACCGGATTCTTATAGAAAAAGTAGAGTTTGAAGGAGCCCAAGCTTTTACGCAGCGCAAATTAAGACGATTGATTAAAACAAAAAGGAAACGCGTTTATGACTCTGAAAAATTAAGAGAAGATCGTGAGAAAATTGAGCTTTTTTACAAAAATAACGGCTACGCTAAAATAAAAGTGGGGGAGCAGAAGATTTCTTATAATCCCGAAAGAACCCGCATTACTCTGACTATTCCCATGGTCGAAGGGATGCTCTACTCTGTGGGAAAATTTGAATTTATAGGTTATACCGTCTATAGTCAAAAAGAGCTGGAGAAAGCGATCGCGCTTAAAGCGGATAAACTTTATAACCAAGAAAAGTACGATGAGTCTTTAAGAAACTTAAGAGAGCTCTATTTGGAAAAAGGGTACCTTTATTCCCAGATCGACGTGGAAGAAAAACCCGATGACGCCAGCGGAAAAATAAACTTTAAAATCCTGATCAATGAAGGCAACATTATCTATATTGACCGCGTTTTTATAGAAGGGAATAAGAAAACGAAAGAAAAAGTAATCCGAAGAGAAGTTCTTTTAAAAAGTGGGGACCCTTTTTCTTCTTCAAAACTTCGGCGCAGTCAAGAAAAGATTTTTAATTTAGGTTTTATTGATGATGTCAAACCAGATATTCAACCGGCTCAAGATCCAGACAAGGCGGATCTAATCGTGGAAGTTGTGGAAGGGAAACCCGGAAGCTTGTCTGCTGGGGCTGGATTTTCTTCTACCGACGGTTTAATAGGCCAAGTTCAATTGTCGCATGGAAATCTGTTTGGTTTAGCCCAACGACTTTCCTTTATGTGGGAGTTTGGATCTAGAAGACAAAACTACGAAATTAGTTGGACAGAACCCTGGCTTTTAGATAAGCCCATATCCTTTGGAGTGGATGTTTACAATACCATTCGAGAAAGACTTTTTAATGCGGATTCTAGTCCAGATTATACGGAAACTAGAAGAGGTGGCGGCATACGCCTAGGTCCTAGATTTTCAGATATCTATACGCTTCTCTTCTCCTATTCCTACAACAGCGTACAAATTTATAATATTCGACCAGAACTTAAAGATCAAATTAAGGAAGAAGTGAATGTGACTTCTTCTTTTAGCACAGAATTGATCCGAGACACTCGAGATTACTTTTTTGACGCGGCTAGGGGATCCCGCAATTCGGCTAGCATTCAAGTAGCGGGCAGTCCAGTTTTACAGGGGGATACACATCTGATAAAATCTATCCTAAGTTCTAGCTGGTTCTGGACAACCTTTAGCTTAGGGAATTATCCTTTTGTATTTTCGGTGAATGGGCGAGTGGGAGCGGTTCAAGAGTTTGATCCTTCTGTTACAGTCCCATTGTTTGAACGATTTTTTGTAGGGGGAGCCGATTCCATTCGAGGATACCAACCTCGGGGTGAAATTGGACCCGTGGAAGGAGGACGAGTCTTCACTGTTCTTAATGCCGAATATAAAATTCCGCTTTATGTTGAGAATAAACGCAGAATTCTTCAAGTGGTCTTATTTGCCGATTTAGGAGGTTCTTGGAGAGGCTCCAGAGATATTTATACAGTCATGGGACAGAGCGCCCTACAAAACGAAAACGAAAGATTTTTAAAATCATCCATAGGATTTGGACTAAGAATTACAACTCCCGTATTCCCCATTCGGCTGGATTGGGGATATGGGCTTAACCATAGAGCTGGGGAAGAGATTAGCCAGATCCATTTCACATTGGGGAACTTATTTTAAAACATGAGAACTATTTTAATCTTCTCCATCCTTTCTGTTCTATGCATCGCCTCAAAATGCGTCGCCATTGAAATTCCTCTGGAGGGAGACCGGGAAAAAGTAGCTTATGTCAACCTACACAAAATTTTTGAAACTTATCCGGAAACAGAAAAAGCGAGAGCTGAACTCACGGCGCTCATTACTTCAAAAAGAGAGGCGATCACACAAAAAAAAGAGGAGATCGCGCATCTGAAAGGTGAAATAGAGTCGATTAAGAGAGAATTAACGATTGCGAAATCGACCTCATCTTTAAGCGCTTCCACTATCCCTTTTTCTATATCTGGTTCAACCTACTCTATCCAAACAAGTACTTTTTCTTTAAAAATGACTTTGGAATCCCTTCTCAAAGAAAAAGAAACTCAACTGACTAAAGCGCAGGCCACTTACCCAGCGTTTCTCACGCTTTCCGAAGAAGAAATCCATAACGATGAAGAAGGGAAAACAATGGCTCTTCTGGCTCTAATTTATAAAGCGATTGAAACGCTCTCTCGACAAGAAAAATACACAATTGTTCTAGATAAAGAAAATATTCTTTATGGAGTAGATATGGTAGATTTAACCCCTAAAATTCTTAAATTGTTGGAACAAAGAAAATGAAGTTACAGGCGCGTGAAATAACCCAGCTAGTGAATGGAGTTCTGAAAGGAAATGAAGGAGCGGTCATCGAAGGAGTCGCTTCTTTAGAAGAAGCAACTCCTAAAGACATCTCCTTTCTCAATGGACCTCAATATCTCAAATCTATTCCCCATTGCCGGGCCGCAATCATACTGATTAAGAAGGGAATGGAAATCAATTCAGAACACACAACTATTGCTGTCGATGAACCACAACTTGCGTTCCTAAAAATTCTTCAAATTTTTGCTAAAGAAAAAGAAACAGAGAGTTCTGGAATTCATCCAACCGCAATTCTAGCCAAAGATGTTACATTGGGGAAAAATATATTTATAGGACCTTATACCGTTATTGAATCGGGTGTCACTATTGGTTCCGGAACAAAAATTGGCGCTCTCTCTTACATTGGAAGAAAAACAACCCTTGGGGAAGGGTGTTATTTTTATCCTAATGTCACTATACGGGAAGAAGTTAACATTGGCGATCATGTGATTATTCACTCTGGATCTATGATTGGGGCCGATGGGTTTGGTTATTTTACTGAAGGAAATTTTCATCATAAAATACCTCAAATTGGGACCGTGGAAATAGAAGAAGGGGTTGAAATTGGAGCCAATGTGACCATTGATCGGGCAACGATGGGAAAAACTCGAATAGGCAAAGGGACTAAAATTGACAATCTGGTTCATATCGCGCACAATGTCCAAATTGGGGAAAGTTGCCTCATTGCCGCTCAATCGGCGATAGCAGGCTCTGTCATATTAGGGAAGCGAGTGACTTTGGCAGGGCAAGTGGGTATCCGGGACCATGCCCATGTTGGGGATGGAGTCATTGCCGCGGCCCAGTCTGGAATTGCTAGCGATGTGCCTGCCGGCTCCATTGTATTTGGAACTCCAGCCAGACCTATTGTACTCGAAAGAAAAATTCAGGTGATTCTAGGAAAACTTCCCACCATTTACGAAGAGTTTAGAAAGATGAAAAAATTGTTAAAATTTGGGACAGGTACGTGAAACATAATGTTTCACGTACCTGTCCCAAATTCCAATATGTTAAAACAAAGAACGATTAAAAGAGAGATTACATATGCGGGCATAGGTCTGCATACGGGGAATGCCACTTCGGTGACTTTTCTTCCAGCGCCAATTGACGCAGGAGTCACTTTTATTCGAAAGGATCTTCCCGGTCAACCTAGAATACCAGCCACCATTGACCATGTAGTCAGCGTTATTCGTGGGACCACACTGGGTCTAGGAGAGACACGGGTACATACGGTAGAACATATCTGTTCAAGCCTCTTGGGATTGGGAATTGACAATTTAAATATAGAAGTAGATGCCAATGAGCCTCCGGTTGCGGACGGTTCGGCTACAGCTTTTGTAGAAACATTGCTCAACAGCGGCGTAGAAGAACAAAACGCGCCTAAAAAAATTCTCCATTTTACAGACCCTGTTGTTTATAAACAAAATGAAACTGAAATAAGAATTGAACCTAGCGATAGTCTTACCATTCATTGTCAATTGATTTATGACCATCCCCTTCTTAAAGAACAGGAAGCTACATTTAAAATTGATCAAGAAACTTATATTCACGAAATTGCTCCCGCTCGAACCTTCTGTTTTGATTACGAGGTAGAAGCGCTCAAAAGAAAAGGGTTAGCCAAAGGGGGGAGTTTAGATAACGCGGTGGTGGTAGGGATGGACCGCATTTATAACAAAGAAAAAAACCTTCGCTTTCCAGACGAATTTGTGCGACACAAAATTCTAGATTTTTTGGGAGATCTATTCCTCTTAGGGATGAGCGTGCGCGGGAATATTCACGCGGTTCGAGTGGGCCACGGCCACAATATCAATTTTGTAAAAGAACTCTTAAAAATAGGAGAATTAATCCATGACTGATATAAATCCTGTTCGTGTTCTAGACATTGCCGCCATTCAGAATGCTATTCCTCATCGGTATCCTTTTTTGTTGATCGATCAGGTTCAAGTTGTAGAAGAATCTAAACGAGCGATTGGAATTAAATGTGTTTCTATGAATGAATGGTATTTTCAAGGGCATTTTCCTGGAAGACCCATTATGCCTGGAGTTCTCATTATTGAAGCTCTGGCCCAAACCGCCTGCGCCTTGTTTCTTTCTAAACCAGAATTTTCCAATAAGCTAGCTTTCTTTATGGGCATTCAAGAAGCAAAATTTAGACGACCCGTGGTTCCGGGGGATTTATTAGAACTCCACATTGAAGTGCTTAAAGCGGGCGGCCGAGCAGGAAAAGCAAAAGGCCAAGCAAAAGTGAAAGGAGAACTGGCGGCTGAAACTGAATTTACTTTCGCGCTAGTGGATAAATAAATGAACTATTTTTCTGTACAAGAAGGGTTAACTCCCGAAGAAAGAAAATCGCGGATCCATCCTACTGCAATTATCCATCCTACCGCAGAACTTGCTGAAACTGTAGAAGTGGGTCCCTATACGGTGATAGGGGAAGGTGTAAAAATTGGAGATCAAACTAAAATTGGCGCCCACGCAGTGATTGAATTTGCTGAAATTGGATCCAGCTGCCAAATTCATTCTCACGCCTTTGTAGGAACTCCTCCCCAAGATTTAAAATATCGCGGTGAAAAAACAAAAATTATTGTGGGGGATGGAACGATTGTGCGTGAATGCGTGACCTTAAATAGAGGAACGACTCGCACAGGAAGAACGCTCATAGGCAAAGGGTGCATGTTCATGGCCTATTCTCATGTTGCGCACGATTGTACGATTGGAGACGAGGTGATCTGCGCTAATGGAGTAGCCATCGCGGGACATGTGGAGATAGGATTAGGAACGGTAATCGGAGGCATGGTAGGAATTCATCAATTTGTAAAAGTTGGGAAATTGGTCATGATTGGGGCTGGAGCCATGGTTCCATTGGATATTCCACCTTTCTGTATGGTGTGGGGAGACCGAGCTAAAATTGTAGGACTGAATGTAGAAGGATTGAAAAGACGCCATGTCTCTATAAAATCCATTCAGGCTTTAAAAAATGTGTATAGAGAAATATTCTCTTCTAAAAAACCCCTTAAACAAATTCTCCAACAACTCCAATCTGAAAAGATTTCTGAAGAAGAAGTTAATGAATTTTTACAGTTCATCTCAAATTCCAACCGTGGTGTTTGCCGTCCAAGAGTTAAAGCGGAAAGTAGCGCCTCCCAAACCTGGTAATATCGAATTTTAAATGCTGGATCCTATAGGATTGATTGCGGGAAAAGGAAAGTTCCCACTATTCTTCGCTCAAGAAGCTAGAAAAAATAATCGAGAGTTAGTGATCATTGCCCTAAAAGAAGAGGTCGATGAAGACTTATCTCCCTATGCCAAAAGTATTCATTCCATTTCAGTTTCAAAGTTAAACAGCTTAATACAAACCCTAAAAAGAGAAGGCGTTAAAGAAGCCGTCATGGCGGGAAAAGTGGAACAGCGCCAAGTCCTTTCCAGCCTGATCCCAGATTTACGCACAGCGCAACTCCTGCTAAGAATAAAAGATAGACGCGCCGATACTATTCTTAACGCCGTTTCCGAAGAACTACTTAAAGATGGCATTCATTTACTTTCTTCATTGACCTTTTTAAATCATCTTTTACCTGAACCGGGTTATTTAAGCAAAAGGCAAATGACGGACTCCGAAAAATTAAGCGTAGAGTTTGGCGTGCGCATTGCCAAAGGAGTTTCCGGACTAGATATTGGACAAACGGTTGTCATCAAAAAAAGGATGGTCGTGGCTGTGGAAGCGATGGAAGGAACGGACGCTTGTATTCGTAGAGCCGCGGATCTAGCGGGGGAAAACCTCGTCATTATAAAGAGCGCGAAACCCAATCAAGATTTAAGGTTCGATGTTCCTGTCATTGGGATGACTACTCTAGATCTTTTAGTAGAAATCAAAGCCTCTGTCCTAGCCATTGAATCTAAAAAAACTTTGATGTTGGAAAAAGAAAAATTGATCGCCAAAGCCAATAGCGCGGGAATTTCAATCTATGCCTGGGAGAGTTAGGCCCAAATGATCCGAATAGGTGTGGCAGGGGTTGGCCATTTAGGGCAGCACCATGCCAGAATTTTATCTGAAATTCCAACCTGTACTTTGGTGGGTGTAGTGGATTCAGATAAGAAGAGAGCGGAAAAAATTGCCAGCGGAATTCAGTCCACTCCTTATCAAAATGTAGAGGAATTATTTGGCAAAATAGACGCGCTGGTCTTATCTGTTCCAACCCCTCTCCATTACGAAATAGGGAAAAGGTGTCTGGAAAATGGAATCCACTGCCTAATTGAAAAACCTTTAAGCCAATCTGTGTCTGAAGCGGAAGAGCTTATTTCTATTGCCAAGAATAAAAATCTCATTTTACAAGTGGGGCATGTGGAAAGATTTAACCCTGCCATTATCGCGGCCCAAAAATATATTCATAACCCTAAATTTATTGAGGTGAATCGTCTTGGGTCTTACGATCCCAGAGTGGCGCATATTGGAGTGGTCTTGGACTTAATGATCCACGATTTAGATATTGTGTTATCACTTTTACAATCGGAAGTTAAAAGCGTGGAAGCTTTTGGCGCCAAAGTCTTAAGCGAACATGAAGATATTGTGAAATGCCGACTTCGTTTTGAGAATGGCTGTATTGTGGATTTATCCGCTTCCAGAATTTCCTTGGATCAATATAGAAAAATTAGAATTTTTCAACCGGACAGCTATCTCTCGATTGATTACGCGAAAAAAGATTTAAAGATTTATAAAAGAAAAACCCCCGTGGTTAAAAGTTTTAGCGACATTGAAATATTAAAACCAGCTCTTAGAAATGAAGAACCTCTAAAATTAGAACTGGAACATTTCCTCGACTGCCTTCGCCATGGAAAAAAACCCTTAGTTTCGGGAGTTCATGGCCGAGATGCCCTAGAATTGGGTTTAGAAATTCTAGAACAACTTCACCTCCATCAATAGAACCTTTATGACTAAGATTTTAATTTCGGCGGGAGACTATTCTGCCGATATGCATGGGTTAGCTCTAGTCCAATCGCTTAAGAATATAAATCCAACCTTAGAGGTCACGGCTCTGGGAGGCATCAAACTTAAAGCGGTTTCTGATCACTTCTTGCAAGACATGGTGGGATTAGATGTTTCTGGATTTTCCCAACCTATAAAACAGTTCTTTAATTTAAGAAAAATTCTTCATTCTCAAATCTTCCCTAAATTAGAAAAAAAAGAGATCGATGCCGTTATTTTAATTGACTATTATGGCTTTAACATTCACATTGCTCAAAAAGCCTTTGAAGAAGGAATTCCTGTTTTTTATTTTGTAAGCCCACAAGTTTGGGCCAGTAGATCTGGCCGCATAAAGAAACTTAAAAAATATGTTACAAAAATGCTGGTAATATTTCCTTTTGAGGAGGAGTTATATAAGAAGAATGGAGTCAATGCCACTTTTGTTGGGAACCCGCTAGTGGATGTTCTTCCAAACTCGTTTTCCCATAGATCCTATTCTAAAGCCAACCCTTTTGAAATAGTCCTACTTCCAGGGTCAAGAGTGAGAGAACTCAAGCGCCATATCCCCTTAATGGTTCAAACATTTTTAGAACTAAAAAAGAGTTTTCCAAACATACAGGGAAAAATGATTGCCGTGGATTCTTTGCAAGATGAACTTTACAAGGAAATTGGGGACACTTTCAAATTTGGGGACACCCCAAATTTGAAAGTGTCCCCAATTTCCTTGGTGCGAGATCCAGACTATTCCCACCGCTTAAAAGCGGGGTTAGCTCTCACGGCTTCTGGAACCGCAACATTAGAAAACGCGCTTTTAGGACTTCCTATGGTCGTTATCTACAAAACCTCTTGGTTGACCCATTTTATTGCTAAAAGATTGATTCGGGTTCCTTATATTTCTATGCCTAATATTCTTTTGGAGAAAAAATGTGTACCCGAATTCGTCCAAGAGGAGGCTAATCACCAAACTCTTAGCCGCAGCTGCGGGGAACTCCTTTCTAACCCAAATTTACTTGAAAGTACCTATCTGGAACTGATAAAATTGAAAAAGTCGTTAGGTCCGCCGGGCGCTTATGCCCGCGCCGCGAAAATCATCTTAGACGCGATCTAACCACCCCATTTAAAATCCATGGAAATTTATAGACGATTTTTTAAATACCTTAAACCGTACAGAACTCGCTTTATTCAAGGCGGGCTTTGCATGGTTTTTGTCGCGGGGTTAACGACTCTAACGGTTTGGATGATTCGTATTGTAGTCGATAAAATATTGATTGCTAAAGACATCCAAATGCTTCTTTGGATTACAGCTTGCATACCTTTAGTTTATCTTCTAAAAGGTGTTTTGGGTTATACTCATAACTATCTCATGAATTACATTAGCCACTCCATTGTGCGCGACATAAGGTTGGAACTTTACAGTCACTTACAAACGCTTTCTCTAGACTATTACCATAAAAATTCTACTGGCCGCTTAATGAGCCGACTAACAAACGATACTTCCACTCTTCAAAGCGCGATTGGTTATGTTCCCGTACAGATGATTCGGGATGGGTTAACACTTCTATTTTTGGTGGGCACTATTTTTTATCTTAACTGGAAATTCGCGCTCATTACTTTATTTTTATTTCCTATCGCGGCCGTCCCCGTAACGATCATAGGCACTAAAATGCGTCGCGTTGGACGAGAAATTCAAAACCATATGGCGGATCTCTTTTCCTATATTCAAGAGGGAATTACTGGAAATGTGGTCACAAAAGTTTTTTGTAAAGAGACTCAAGAGATTGCCAGGTTTAGCGCGGAAAATGAAAAATACTATTCCATTCTTATGCGCTGGGTGAGAGCGGATGTCTTCGGCGCGCCTGTCATGGAATTTTTAGGTTCCTTCGCGGCGGCGTATCTTCTTTGGTATGGAGGAAAAGATGTGATCAATGGAACTTGGAGCGCGGGAAGTTTCTTTTCCTTCTTAGGAGCCTCTATTTCTGCCTACAAACCAGTGAAAGAATTTACCGGAATTAATTCTCGCATTCAACAAGGGGCAGCGGCATTGGAACGAATTTTTGAAGTGTTAGATGAACGACCCACGATTACAGAAAAAAAAGAATGCGTAGAACTTCCTCCCATTAAGGAGTGCGTTGAATTTAGGAATGTTTGTTTTTCGTACGAAAAAGGAACCATTATCCTCAACGATATTAACTTTAAGGTCAGATCTGGAGAAGTTTTGGGGCTGGTGGGACCTTCTGGTTCTGGTAAAACAACTCTGATTCATCTCCTTCCAAGACTTTTTGATCCAGAATCTGGTTCCATTTTTATTGATGGAAAAGATATTCGAAATGTAACTCTTAAATCTTTGCGTGAGCAAATAAGTATGGTCACTCAAGATACTTTTTTGTTTAATGAAACGGTTCGATACAATATTATTTATGGACAAAGAAATTCTCTATTAGAAACCCAGACAACTCAAGAGGAATTAGAAACGGCGGCAAGAACCGCGAATGCCCACAATTTTATTATGGAATTGCCACAAGGATACGATACCATGGTTGGAGAAAAGGGAATTCGCCTTTCCGGAGGGCAAAAGCAGCGGCTGGCCATTGCTCGAGCGCTCTTAAAGAATCCACCCATTCTTATTTTGGATGAAGCCACCTCTTCCTTAGACAGTGAGTCGGAAAGATTGGTTCAAGAAGCTTTAGAAAGGCTCATGCAAAATAGGACCGTCTTAATGGTCGCCCATCGAATGTCCACAATCCGTAAAGCAGACAGGATTATAGTCTTAGAAAATGGAAAAATTGTGGAGGTGGGCCAACACGATCTTCTACTTAAAAATTCCGGCCTCTATAAAAAACTTTACGAAACACAGGCGTTACTCTAAATATGGAACGAATTTTAATTTGGTCTTTTCTCGCGTTTTGTTCCACATTGGCTGGATCCATATTACTGGCAAAACAAGAATGGTCAAAAGCGAACATTTGGAGAATTCTCGCTTTTGCCTCTGGTATTTTATTGGGAGTTTCTTTTCTACATTTGATTCCAGAAGCGAATCATCTTTCTCCGGAATTAGCAGGGCTAGGAGTCCTTTCTAGTTTTTTTCTACTTTTCGTCTTAGAAGGTTTTACGATGATGCACAGCTGTTCAGAATACGCGGAAAATTGCGATGTACACATGGTGGGGTGGGTCGCCTTTGGTTCTTTGGCCCTCCATTCACTCTTTGATGGACTTGCCATATCTCTTGCCTTTCAGAACAATTCTGGCCTGGGAGTGGCAGTCTCTTCAGCCATATTAATTCATAAGCTTACAGACGGGTTAACTCTAACAGGACTTCTCTTGGCCTCTGGCTTCCCAACTCGTAAATCGTTCTTCGTGGTCTTACTGCTCGCGTTAGCGACTCCCCTGGGAGCCATTCTTTCTTATCCACTCTCCAACTTTTTTTCTCCTTCCTGGATGGGTTGGAGCCTAGGATTTATTGCTGGGATTTTCTTCTACATTGGAGCCGCGGATATTTTACCTCGACTCCATAAAGTGAAAGATCTCTATTGTCTGGGAGCCTTCGCTCTGGGACTGATCTTGGGAGGATTTCACAAATGAAGATTAGTGTGAATGGAAAAGAAAAAGATGTGCCAGAACTAATCACGATAAAAACTCTTTTAATAAATATGCAAGTTGCGCCAGAAATGGTTGCCTGTGAGTTGAACCTTAATATGATTAAAAGAAATCAATACGATTCAACTGCTTTAAGAGATGGAGACCAAATAGAAATATTACAAATGATTGGCGGGGGATAATGTGAACGGAACGCTCGAACAAAAAAAAGACAAAACTTTAGTGATTGCGGGAAAAGAATATAGTTCCCGTTTAATTGTGGGAACAGGAAAATATCCTTCCTTAGAAATAATGAAGTTGGCTTTAGAAACCTCTGGAGCGCAAATGGTCACTGTGGCTATTCGTCGAGTTGATCTAGCGGACAGATCGCCCCAATCTTTTTATCATCACATCCCCAAGGGTATGGTGATACTTCCCAATACCGCGGGTTGCTATACCGTTGAAGATGCCGTAAGAGTGGCTAGACTTTCGCGAGAATTACTTAATTGTGAACCCGCGCTTCTAAAGTTAGAAATTTTGGGTGATCCAAAAACATTGCTTCCAGATGTAGTGGGGCTCTTAGAGGCAACCAAAATTTTAGTCAAAGAGGGATTTAAGATTCTTCCCTACACCAACGATGATCCTATTTTAGCGAAAAGATTAGAAGATTTAGGAGTGTGCGCGGTCATGCCCTTGGCGGCTCCTATTGGAAGCGGTTTAGGAATTATGAACCCACTCAACATTCAACTTATTTTAGAAAATGTGAAATCTGTTCCGATCATCGTAGATGCTGGAGTGGGAACAGCTTCCGATGCCGCCATTGCCATGGAGCTGGGAGCCGATGCCATTTTAATGAATACCGCCATTGCTCAAGCGCAAGATCCCATACTAATGGCGCAGGCAATGAAACTGGCTATTCAAGCAGGAAGAACCGCCTATCTGGCTGGCCGCATGCCTAAACGAAATACCGCCTCCGCTTCCAGCCCTCCACTCTAAAAAATCGAATATGGAAGATATAGAATCTACTTTTGAATCACTCTTTAAGCAGATTCAGTCTTATCTTCCCAATCAAGATTTAAGCATCCTAAAGAAAGCTTATCAATTTTCCGAAGCCGCTCATCAGGAACAAAAACGAGCTGCCGGAGATCCCTATATTACCCATCCTCTGGCTGTGGTCCAAACCTTATGTGATTTACAACTGGATGTTCCTACGCTTGCCGCGGGTCTTTTACACGATGTTTTAGAAGATACCGCGGTCACTAAAGAAACTTTAATCAAAGAATTTGGAAAAGAGATTACTTCTCTTGTAGAAGGCGTGACTAAAATTAGTTCCATGGAACAAATGTCTAAGACGGGTCAGGAAGCATTTCCCACTCTTAGTTCCACCGCGCTGGCCCAACAAGCGGAGTATTGGCGAAAAATGCTCATTGCTACTGCCCAAGACATTCGCGTTATTTTGCTTAAACTTGCCGATCGGTTTCACAACATGGAAACTTTACAGTTTCTAAATCCCGAGAAAAGAAAAAGAATCGCGGAAGAAACTTTAACCCTCTACGCTCCCTTGGCCCAACGGTTGGGAATGTATACGCTTAAAGTACAACTGGAAGATCTCTCTTTTAAATATTTAGAACCCGAAGCCTACGAAACTTTACAAAATAAGTTAAATGAAGGGAGTGTTCAAAGTCAAGAAAACTTAAAAAAATACGCCGACAAAATAGAATCCGTGTTAAAAGGAGTCGCCATTCCCTATAAAATGTCGGCTCGGCCCAAAAACATCTATTCTATTTACCGTAAAATGATGAAGCAAAATAAACCCTTTGAAGAAATTCAGGATTTAATTGGAGTTCGCCTGATTACCAACACGGTAGAGAACTGTTATGCTCTTTTGGGAACGATTCATACTCACTTTTTCCCAATCCCCAACACATTTACGGATTATATCGCATACCCCAAAACCAATTTTTATCAGTCCCTGCACACCACGCTAAAACTGTCTGAACAAGAAATTGTAGAAGTTCAAATTCGCACCGAAGCAATGCATGAACTTTGTGAATATGGCATAGCCTCCCATTGGAAATATAAACAAGGAGTCCCTTCTAACTCCAAAGAATCTATTGAAGATAGATTAGACTGGATTAAACAGATACTGGAGTGGCAACAAGATGCCAAAAATCCAAAAGAATTTATAGAATGGTTAAAATTAGAACTGGAATTTGATGAAGTTTATGTATTCACTCCAAAGTGGGAAGTAAAAAAACTGCCCCTGGGGGCTACCATTTTAGATTTTGCCTATGCCATTCATACGGAACTTGGACACCATTGCATAGGAGGAAAAATAAACGATCGGATGGTTCGCATCGACATGGACTTAAAATCGGGGGAACGCTGTGAAATTTTAACTCGAAAAAATCAAACTCCCCATAAAGATTGGCTAGAATTTGCCAAAACTCCACAAGCTAAATCTAAAATTAGGAAGTTTTTAAGGGAGACGGGGGAAACTTGAAGTAGCTTTCTGGACTTTGCCAGAACGAATGCAGGAAGTGCAAACATAAGCTCTGCGGACAGTGCCTTGAATGATAATGCGGATTTTTTGCAAATTGGGTAGAAAACGACGCAAAGTCGCTCTTTTTGAATGACTTACAGTTTTACCCGCGGCCGGTCCCTTTTCACAAACTGAACATTTGAATGCCATAATTAAAAGATTATACGAATCCATCTCGACAATGTCAATGAAATTAGAAACTCCGGTTCAATACTTAAAAGGGGTTGGACCTAAAATATCCGCCAAATTGAGCAAGCTTGGAATTCATAGGGTTGATGATCTAATCACTTATTTTCCAAGAGCTTGGGAAGATCGCAGGCAGATTTATTCCCTAAAAGAAGCTAGATTTAAACAAGAAGGAACTTTTAGAGGCGAAATTACCTCCCTTCACTTTAAAGAAACCCGTCTGGGACTTTGCATTGTGGAAGTGATACTGCAAGATAAATCTGGCCAACTCCCCTGCAAGTGGATTCGACGCAAATCCTTCCATTATGATGTGTTCCAAACATTTAAAAATGAATTGACAGTAGGAAGTTCACTTTTAGTTTATGGAAAAATCCAGCCCGATTTCTATGGCCCCACTCTTTCAGTGGAAGAGCATGCCATTTTAAAAAATGGAAATTTAGATTCCATTCACATTAATCGCATTGTTCCTATTTATCCAACAACAGAGGGAGTCCAAATAAAACTTTTAAGAAAGCTAATTTACGATTTACTCCAATCGACTCCCATAGAAGACCCCACGCCTTCTTCTTTTAAAAAGACACTCACGCCACTCAACTGGGCTCTTAAAGAGTTTCATTTCCCTCATTCATTCGAAGAAAAAAATAAAGCGAGAGATCGCCTTGCTTTCCAAGAACACTTCTACTTTCAAACGGTCTTGGCGCTCATACGCAAAAATAGGAAAGTGACCCGAACCACTTCCTATGAAATTAAACGAACACTCTTAACACCCTTTAAAGAAAAATGCGGATTTGATTTTACTTCCTCTCAAAAAAAAGCGATTCGAGAAATATTTAACGATTTAACTTCTTTAACTCCCATGAACCGCCTTTTGCAAGGGGATGTAGGTAGCGGAAAAACTGTAGTGGCTCTTTCTGCCATGCTTTTAGCCAGTGAAAACAAGATCCAATCGGTGCTCATGGCTCCTACGGAAATTCTCGCGGAACAACATACCCTGACACTAAAACATTGGTTAGAATCCCTGCCCGTAAAAGTTGGTTTATTGACAGGATCTACCAAACCAAAAGAGAGAAAAAAATTTTTGGAGGGGTGTTCCTCCGGAGAAATCGACATTGCCATTGGCACCCACGCTCTCTTAGAAAAAGAGGTTCAATTTGCCCGTTGCGGATTAATCGTTATCGATGAACAACACCGTTTTGGGGTGCGACACCGATTGGCGCTTCTAGAGAGAAAGCCTATTCCCGATGTTCTGGTGATGACCGCCACCCCTATTCCACGGACACTCACCTTGGGAATCTATGGGGACATAGATGTTTCTACCCTTCTGGAATTGCCTCCAGGCCGTCAAAAAGTAGAAACGATCTTACGGACGGAAGCAGAGGCCTATAAAATTGTTAAAGAAGAAGTAGAAAAAAAACGCCAGGCTTTTATTGTTTATCCTCTCGTGGATGAATCGAATAAAATAGAACTTAAATCGGCCATTAAGGAATACGAAAGGCTTAAGAAGGAAATTTTTCCTGAACTTTCTCTTGGACTTCTCCACGGACAAATGTCCGGAATAAATAAAGAAAAAATAATGAGAGACTTCCATAAAGGAAAATTTTCAATTTTGGTGAGCACCACCGTGATCGAAGTGGGCATAGATGTTCCCACGGCCACCGTTATGGTCATACAAAACGCGGAACGATTTGGACTTTCCACTCTTCACCAATTGCGTGGACGAGTGGGAAGAGGGGAATTTCCTTCTCGCTGTATTTTAGTGGCCCAACCTAAAAGCGAAGTTGCCGCCAAAAGAATAGAAATTTGCCAAAAAACCAACAATGGATTTGAATTGGCGGAAGCAGACCTTCTGATGAGAGGACCGGGAGAAATTTTTGGCACCACTCAACATGGGTTGCCTAATTTTAAGGTCGCGGATTTCGCCACAGATAAAGAACTGATTCTGAAATCGCAAACATTGGCCAGAGACTTAGTCGAGAAAGATCCTGCTTTGCAATGGGATGAAAATAAAGCCTTAAGAGAGACATTGCGCCAGCAATTTTCTCAAAGTTGGCACTGGGCTAAAATCGCTTGACCCACTTAGTGGAAGTTTGATATCTTAATCTTGTGAGAGAAAAAATTGCTATTTACCCTGGGAGTTTCGATCCTCCAACCTACGGCCACCTCGATATTCTTTCTCGCGCTTTAAATATTTTCGATCATATTATTGTAGCTGTTACGGAATCAGAACATAAAAAAGCCCTCTTTACAGTAGAAGAACGAGTCCAAATGTTAAAAAAAGCGACCGCTTCGATGAAAAATGTAACAGCAGAGAGCTTTAATGGTCTTTTGGTTAAATATGTCCAAGAAAAAAATGCCATTGCTATTATTCGGGGACTCCGAGCTATTTCCGATTTTGAATACGAATTCCAGATGGCTCTGATGAATCGTCATTTAGGTCAAAAAATGGCTTCGACCATAGAAACAGTTTACCTGATGCCGAGTGAAAAATTTACCTATCTATCCTCTAGTTTAGTCAAAGAAGTCATAAAATTAGGGGGGGATGTAAAAAGTTTTGTTCCAGAATTTGTTGAATTGGAATTAAAGAAAAAACTTTAAACATGCCTAAGTACTTCTATAAGGGTAAGTCTTCCGCGGGAAGTGTCGTGAGTAGTTTCCTCATGGCTCCAGATATGAATACGGCCCGAGCGCTCTTAAGAGCGGAAAAACTTACGATCACAGAACTGATAGAAAAACCGGAAACTATTATAGACAAAGTTAAAGGTTTTTTTGCTCCAAAAGTTACCACAAAAGATCTCTCTCTATTTTCACGGCAACTTTCCACATTGGTGGGCGCTGGAGTTCCCTTAGTGCAAGGATTAACCATACTAGAAGAACAGATTGAAAACCCTCCCTTTAAAAAAGTAGTCACGAGTTTGCGTTTAGATATTGAGTCGGGCATGGGGATCGCGGATTCCATGAAAAAGTATCCTCTCGCTTTTGACAATCTCTATATCTCCATGATTCGAGCTGGGGAATTAGGGGGAATTCTAGACACCATTTTAGAACGACTTTCCGACTACTTAGAAGCAGCCGAAGAATTAAAAGCGAAAGTAAAGTCCGCCATGATGTACCCTATTGTCGTCATGAGTATTGCCATGCTCATTACCTGGTTTCTGCTCGTTTTTATTATTCCTAAATTTGAAGAGATGTTCTCCTCCTTTGGACAAGAGCTTCCCTTACCCACTCGGCTTTTACTTGGCACCTCTAGATTTTTAATCCGCTATTGGTATATTTATGTTCCCATTCCTTTCGCTCTTTTTTTCATTTTAAAATCTCTCATGAAAAAAAGGAAAGTAGCGCGATTTATGGATCTGTATGTGTTAAAGCTTCCCATCTTTGGCATCATCTTAAAAAAAACGGCCGTGGCAAAATTCACCCGCACATTTTCCACACTCATTAAAGCGGGAGTCCCTATATTACAGGCCTTAGATACTGTGGCGCAAACCGCGGGAAATATTATTATTGAAGAGGCGGTACTCTCGGCTAAAGTATCTATTCGTGAAGGGGAAAGAATTGCCAAACCTTTAGCTGCCAGTAAAGTTTTTCCAACGATGGTTGTTTCCATGATCGCCATTGGGGAAGAAACAGGGAACCTCGACCAAATGCTGGCGAAAATCGCGGAATTTTATGAATCAGAAGTAAACGCGGCGGTAGATGGACTCACCAGCTTAATAGAACCGCTGGTCATTGTGTTTATGGGTACGGTGATTGGCACCATTGTTGTGGCCATGTTTCTACCCATGTTCAATATGTCTGGAGCTGTTGGTTAAAATAATTAAGGAGGAGAATAAAGTTGAAAATAAAAGCGTCATTATTAGGTCTGTTAAGTTTAGTAATTTTTAGTTGTTCACTGACCCTTTCTTTTGCAAACGAAGTCGTGATTAACTTGCTCAAAGGAGATCAAACAGAAATTTTAAGAAAGGGAACTCAAAACTGGGATAAGGCTAGAAATGGCCAAACTCTTTTGGCCGGAGATAAAATTCGTACTGGAAAAAAATCCAGACTTGTGCTTATTTCTAAAGAGGGACACAAAATTTTAATTAAACAAAAAACGGTTTTGGAGATGACCAAACTTGGCCCCACCGATTGGGAATTTAATGAAGAGTCGGGACGAACCCGAGTTAAAGTAGCGCCCCTTGGGGTGGGTCAATCTCTTAAAGTCAATACACCCACGGCAGTCTGTTCTGTACGAGGAACTGAATTTGAAGTTGCCTATGAAAATAAAAGAACAACTTGCGATGTTTATAGAGGGGTAGTTGCCTTTGCTCATTCCTTTCAGGGATTCGCGGAAGTTTCTGTAAAAGAAAACCAAAGAAGTACCATTGATGCTTTAACACCTCCAACGCCTCCTCAACTAATTCCAGAAAAGGAGAGAACAGAAGAACCAGAACTTGCGGATACAACAGAACTAAAATCTTCTGAAGAAGAAGCCACCCCTATGGACACGACCATTAAGTTGGAGATAGAGAATTTACAAAGTGAGTTCGCCAACGAAACCGGCAAAGATCTAGCCGTTAGCTCCAGCGAACCACGGTAGAGCATTTGGGGACAGCGCCCTATTTGTTGAACAAATAGGGCGCTGTCCCCTCGATAAAATTAGTATTGACAAAAAAAAGTTTATATGTTAAATTTAATCACAATTTCCTTGGAAATTAAGGGAAAAAAACGACGTCGTTACCCAAAAAAAAGGAGTATAACAAATGATGAGATTAGCTAAATCCGAGAAAGAACGCGGATTCACACTGATAGAGCTCATGATTGTTGTTGCTATTATAGGTATATTAGCTGCAGTGGCGATTCCAAAGTTTGCGGACATGCTTCGCAAATCTAAAGAGGGTGCATCTAAAGGCTCTCTAACAAACCTTAGATCTGCATTGACTATCTACATTTCAGATAATGAAGGTATTACGCCATTCACTTACAGCGCGGCTGGAAACTACACCTCTGGCTCACTAGTGACTGTCATGACACCTAAGTATATGGAAACTTTACCAACCGCCAAACTGGGAACTTACCATCCAGATTCAGGCGCCATTGTGATGGCTGGACCTTATGATCGTTCCGGCACAGTCACCGATGCGAATGGTTGGAATTACACTTCAAGTTCAGGTGGCGCATGGTGGGTTAACTGCTCCCATACAGACACAAAGAACGGTCAATTCACATCTTGGTAAATTGGCTAACGAATTGAGGCTGAATTCATAAAGCAGAATAGATTCAGCTAGAATTAAGGAAAGAGGAGAGGGACCTAGTCCTTCTCCTCTTTTCCTTTTATAGGGTCACTATGATATTTTTTATTTCTTCAATTCTTGGGTTAGCTTTTGGATCCTTCGCTAATGTCTATTTTTACCGCATCCCATTGAATGAATCCCTTTGGACGCCTTCCTCCCATTGCCCACGCTGCCAACACCCCATTCCATGGGTCGACAATCTGCCCCTTTTTTCTTATTTCAATTTAAAAGGTCTGTGTCGTTTTTGTGGGATTAAAATAGCACCTATTTATCCTTTTATTGAATTCATTTCTCTTTTACTTTTTATCGCCATTGCGTTAAAGTTTAGAGATAACTCTCATTATCAAATTTTAAATCTGCAACTCTTCTCTTTTATTTTATTTCTTGCCGCCGGGATCGATCTGGTAACTTACTTTAAATCTGGAAAAGAATACGGTATTATTCCTGACCATTTAACTCTGCTCTTAATGGCTACGGGTCTTATTTTTAGTTTCCAGAACCCCAACCTTCATTTTGGATTCAAAGAGAGTCTATTGGGAGGAGGCGTTGCTTTTTTATTTACGATGACCGTTAGAATTCTAGGTGAAAAAATATTTAAAAAAGAAGCGTTAGGGCTAGGGGATGTAAAGTTATTGTGTGGATTAGGAGTTTGGCTGGGAGTTAAAAGTATGCTCTATTCTTTAATTCTTGGATCCCTGATTGGATGTATCCTCTCTTTAATTCTTATTTATCTTAAAAAATTAAATCGTACTTCCCCGGTGCCCTATGGGCCATTTCTCGCGACAGGTGCTTTGGTTGTCCTCTTTTTTTGTTAACCTCCTAATACTAGCTGGCTCCAAAGGGGGAAGAGAGCTTGGTGGACTTTTTCTTTACTACCTAGGAACTCTTTTCTTTTTTTATAAAACTGTTGGGTCCTTACAATTTTTTAAAACAAAATGTGATCGCCCACTTTTGAGTTTTCTTCTTGTTTGCGCCCTATCTGGATTTTATTCTCTAATCGCTCATAGACTGGGCGGGATTTACTTAGCCACCCTATGCGTTCACGCGCTTAATTTCTACTTAATCTACAACATAAAAGATGAAGAATTTACTTCTTTATCTCTTAAATTTATTGAAGGTCTGTGCCTTTTCTTTGGACTGCTCCTTTTTATTTTTTACTTTAAAAATATTGATGTAAAAACAATATTCCCCAATGAAAATCTTTTAGCGGCGCTCCTAAACTGTGGCCTTATGATTGCGCTGGCGCGCGGGCAATCCAAAGAAGGCTCCTCCAAATTAAGTTTAGTTTCTATCCCGCTTTTATGTTTGGCTCAAATTATTCTGGCTTCCCGAGGGGGAACCATCGCTTTTATACTTACACTTCTATTATTTCTTTTGCTGGATTGGAAAAGAGCGCTTCGCCCCATAGAAATATTATTAGGGGTTCTAATCTTAACCTTAATTTTTATTCCTCAAAGTTTGAATGGGGTCCTCCATTCATTTACCAATGCTCTTGGGTATGACCGTATGATTATTTGGAAAGGGGCCATTCAAGCATTTTTAGAACGGCCTATTTGGGGCTGGGGGTTGGGTAATTTTGGGAGCGCGTATCAATTGCACAAGTTTCCCATAGAATCAGAGTTTGGAAGGTTTGAGAAAACGACCTCTTTTGCCCATAATGAATTTTTAGATGTGCTAGTCCAAATGGGGATTATAGGTTTTATTTTTTATTGCTGGCTTATTTTTACGATTATATATGCCTCGATTGTCACACTTAAAGAAAAGAAAGAAGATTGGAAACCTAGAGCGGCCGCTCTTTCTATTCTAGTTTTAGTTTTACACAGTTTTTTTGATTTTGTATTTCACTTGCCCATCCTTTTATTCTTGTTATTCTCCTTTATGGCGATCATTCTAAATCGCAGTAAAGAAACAAAAATAAATGGCTCTTTTGTATGGATCAAAAAATTTCTTATTCCCGCAATGGGTTTGGTGGGGATTTTCCTAATTTCTCATCTCTTTACAAATGCGGGACACTGTTACCAAAACAATAACCAAAAAGGTAAAGCGATCGCTTCCTATTTATGGGCGCATCGGCTCAACCCCTTCTACGCGGATCCCATGGAAGAGCTTTCTTCTTTAACAGAAGGAAAAGATCAAGAAATTTGGATTAAAAAAACCTTAAAAATTCAAAAGTATAGAGATGACCTGCAGGAAAGGCTCGCTAGAATTTACATAAATGATGGAAGAATAGAAGAAGCGGTTCACGCCTTAAAAAAAGCGATTGAATTAAACCCAAAGTTTCCATTTTATTACAGTGAACTTGCCGACATTTACTACCGTTTGGGACAACACTCCAACGCCTTAGAATTTTACAAGAAAGCAATTTCCATAGAACCGCTCTATAGTCTTGCCCACTTTCAATTAGGAATTTTGTATTTGGAACAAGGAACCCCTTTGGCGGCAAAGAATTACTTTCAAAATGTAGTAAAAATTGAAGAGGCTAAAATAAAATCGGATAGCCCGTACATAAAACGCCTCTGTAACTTTGACGCGACTCAAGCCAGAAGAATATTGGAGAAGATGAAAAATGATTAAGTGCGCTTCTTTTATTTTTTGTAGCTCTATTTTTTGGATGAAAAATACGGTAGATCTAGCGGCATGGTCACTGATTGAAGCAATAACAATCTTATTGTTGCTAACCCATCTTTATTCTAAAAAAGATTTAAAGTTGCCAGAGAGAAATATCCTTCTACCCCT
>OBEQ010403567.1_pt1 | contig 24275 bp, 24 predicted proteins | sample 1670901 | NCBI WGS metagenome assembly OBEQ01 (sample SAMEA104232315, study PRJEB22302) | groundwater metagenome | biome: forest; feature: aquifer; material: groundwater | place: USA | collected 2011-08-07 | depth 5.4 m | reverse complement strand
TTTGAAGGAACGGGAAATACTCTCCGCCAGGTCCTCCATGCCGCCGGAGATGAGGAAGGTTTCCCGCACCTCGCCGTCGTCGAACAGGAGGACCTCCATCTGCGAATCGCCGACGCGAACCACCGTGACGCCGAGGTCCCGGTCCACGTCCGCCAGCACCGCCTCCGCGACGCCGATGCCCGGCAGGACGAAGCGCTCCACTTCCAGGCCGGCCCGGCCGAGTACCCGCGTCAAGCTCTGGATGCCGGTGTTCGGGGCGGTCACCAGGTGGAGGTCCACGCTCAGTTTCTTGCCGGAGAGGCCGATCGGGTTCTTGACCCCCGTTTGGCCGTCCACCGCGTAGCCCCGCTCGAAGGAGTGGAGGATCTGTCGGTCGTAATCGAGCGCCAGCGACCGGCAGGTGCTGACCGCCTTCTCAACGTCCTGGCGGGAGATCCCGCCGCCGGGGTCCTGGACCGGGACGACGGCGTTCGCGTTGAAGCTCTTCAGCTGGCCGGCCGGGAAGGCCACGGTGGCGCCCGGGATGCGGGAGGAGAGGGCCCGTTCCGCCTGGCGGACAAGGCGGGAGACCGCGTCGGTGCATTCGATCGGGTCGGTCAGCCCCTCTTTCTCGAAACCCTGGGCCGGGACCGACTCCACCGCCTGAACGACCAGCTGGTGGGAATCCCGCAGGACGCCGGCCGCCAGGACGAACTGGCGCGGCCCGAGGTCAAGACCGGCGACGAGCGGTTCTTTTTTCATGCTTGGATTTTTCTCCGATAACAGGGTCCCCGAAGCGCAGGTCCACGTAGCGGGCTTCATTCAGCAAGCCGGGGCTGCGGCCGACCAGGCCGGCCAGCTGCTGCCATCCGATCGCCAGATGGTTCCCCGCGAAACGGATCTCGGCGCCCGATTCCAATCGTACGAACAGGCCGTCCCCTTCCACCCGCACCTCGGTCACTTTGTGGCCGGCGATCCCGCCGTCCCGCTGGAGCGTGCACATCAGCTCCGAGGCCTTCCAGAAGCTCGGCGAATCCATACTGCGCCCGACCCGCAGAGGGCCGCGTGCCCCTTCCAGGATCAGCACCGGCAGGCCCGGCCGAGGCGCCGCCGAAGCGGGATAGACTAGGATGCCGTCGTCGCTGACCGGCGCGTACGCCCCGGCAACCTTCACCTGGCCCACGATCTTCCTCTGCCGCATCGTGGCCACCAGCCGGTTCGGCAGGAGGCGGCGGATGTTCTCCACCTCAAGGGAAGGGAATTTCCGCTGGAAGCTGGTGGCCAGCGCCTTCAAGTCCACGCGGAAGACGGAGGTCGGCGGGTTGAGCCGGAAGCGGGGCGAATGGGCGGGCGTTCCGGCCGGCCACTGCACCTCCACCTCCCGGACCAGGAAGGCAGGATGGGAAAGGAACTCATCCACGGCGCCCTGCGCGGCGATCAGCAGGGCGATCCCCGAGATGAAGCTGACGCTCAGGAGGAGCGCGCCGCGGCCGGTTCTCTTTTTACCCATGCGGAATTCAGCATTTGACGACACAGTCCGGTGAACGGGATCCCCACGGCGGCGGCTGCCTTCGGCAGTAAGCTGGTCTCCGTCATGCCGGGGATGATGTTCAACTCCAGCAAAACCGGTCCCCGATCCCGCGCCAGGATCAGGTCCACCCGGGAAAAGGATCGGCAGCCGAGGGCCTCATGCGCCCGGACCGCGAGCTCCTGGGCCGCGCGGGCCGTTTCCGGCGGCAGGGGGGCCGGCACAAGATATTCTGTCATGCCGGGGGTGTATTTAGCCACGAAGTCGTAGAAGCGCCGCTTGGGGACGATCTGGATCACCGGAAGGGGCCGGTCGTCCAGGATGCCCACGGTCAGCTCCGGGCCGGCCAGGTATTCCTCCAGCAGGATCCGGTCGCCGAAAACGGCCGCCTGCTCGACGGCGCCCGCCAAGTCCTTCGCGGAATCCACGATGCTCATTCCGAAGGAGGACCCTTCGGAGACCGGCTTGACCACCAGCGGGAACTTTATCTCCTCCGCCCGGGCGGCGGCGCTCAACGGGTCCGCCTCCTTCCAGCGCGGGACGGCCAGGCCGGCCGCCAGCCATTTCAGCCGGCTGGAGGCCTTGTCTAGCCCCAAATGGCAGGCCTCCGGCGGCGAGCCGGTGTAAGGGATCCGCATCTCTTCCAACAGGGATTGGACCGTGCCATCCTCGCCGAAGAAACCGTGCAGGGCAATGAAGGCGCATCCCAGCTCCGCGGAACGGATCTCCTCCGGGATCAGCGCCGGGTCTTGCGAGAGGGGCACGAGAACCGACGGCAGGCCCAAAGAGCGGAGCGCCTCATGGACTGCCCGGCCGCTGCGCAGGGAGATCTCCCTCTCGCGCGACGGGCCGCCGCAGAGCACGCCGATCCGGTCGCTCATCCGATCACCTGCACTTCCAGCTCCAGTTTGACTCCGAACTTTTTCAGCACCCGGGCGCGGGCCTCCTCCACCAGAGACAGGACATCGGCGGCCCGCGCGTTGCCTTCGTTCAGAATGAAGTTCGCGTGCCGCGGCGAGATCACCGCCCCGCCGACACGGTATCCCTTGAGCCCCGCCTGGTCCACCAGCCAGCCGGCCCCTTTCTCTCCCTGGGGGTTCTTGAAGATACAGCCGACGCTGGGGGCGCTCCAATCCTGCGTCTGCTTCTTGAATGCCCAGAGCCGCTGGACCCGCCGGCCGATCTCAGCCGCATCGTCCGGTGTCAGCCCCAGGAGCGCCTCCAGCACGATCCATCCGTTCAGTTGAGAAGAGCGGTAGCCGAACCCGGCCTGCTCCGCCGGCAAGGTCTTGATCCGGCCGGCCAAGTCCATCACCCGCAGGGACCGGATCCGGTCGCCAAAATGGTGGAATTTTCCCTCGTCGTCATGCGTGCCGGCATTCATCCGGACCGCCCCGCCGACGTGGCCCGGCACGCCAGCCAGGAACTCCACACCGCTCAACGAGGCCTCCTGGGCTTTCCGGATCAGCCATTCCAGCGGGAGGGCCGCTCCGGCCGTGACCCCTTCCCCGGCGGTATGAAATGTTTGGAAACCGGGACCGCTCAAGTGGATGACCAAGCCCGGGATCCCCTCATCCCGCACCAATAGGTTCGCTCCGCCCCCCACCATCGTCACCGTGAGACCGGCATCCGCGGCGGCGGCCAGCATCCTGCGGAGCTGCTCCGGTTCCTGCGGCTCGGCCCAGATTTCGGCCGGCCCCCCGATGTGGAAACTGGTGTGGAGCCGCATCGGTTCATCGAACCGGACGCGTCCGGGCGCCGCGGCCAGGATCTCCTCCCGCAGTTCCGCGTTCACCTTCATCCCAGCCGCTGGAGGAACCGGCCGGCCAGCCGGCCGACGTTCCCCGCCCCTAAAAAGAGGACCAGGTCACCCCGTTTTGAACTGCGCTCCAGGTATTCCAGCGCCTGCTCCGGCTCTTCGCACATCCTCACCTTCTCCCGCCCGGCGGCCCGGATCTTCCGGTAAAGCTCGCCGTCCGATGCTCCGGGGACCGGCTCCTCCGACGCGGCGTAGACCGGCAGGAGGATCACTTCATCCGCTTGCGCGAAACAGGCGGCAAACCGGTCCATCAGGTAACGGGTCCGGCTGTAGCGGTGCGGCTGGAACAGACAGCGGACCCTTCTGCCCCGCCAGCCCCGGGCCGCGCTCAAGGTGGCCCGGATCTCGGTGGGATGGTGGCCGTAATCCTCGACGACCATCACACCGCCGCGTTCCCCGTGGATCTGGAACCGCCGCCGGGCGCCGCGATACTCTTCCAGGGCCGACTGGGCTGTCCGGAAATCCAGACCGAGCGCCTCGCCGGCCGCCACCGCCGCCAGCGAGTTGACCACGTTGTGGAGGCCGGGCACTCGCAAACGGATGGTCCCGAGCACTCTGCCCCCTTTCACACAGCGGTATCGGCTGCCGCCCTCTTCCAGCCGGATCTCCGCCGCCCGAATCTGCGCCTGCTTCGAGAGCCCATAGCCGATCCGCCGCCGGCGGGAACGGGCCAGCAGTTTCCGCACCGAGGGATCATCGGCACAGCCGATCAGCGCGCCGCGCGGCTTCACGCGCTCCGCGAAAGCGGCATAGCATTCCTCAATCTCGGCCCGGCTGCGGTAGTAATCAAGATGCTCGTCGTCCAAGTTCGTGATGATCCCGACAAAGGGATTCAGCCAAAGGAAGGAGCCGTCCGATTCGTCCGCCTCCACCACCGCGCAGGGGCCTTTGCCCATCCGGGCGTTTCCGCCGAGCTCCTCCACCTCCGCCCCGAGGACCACGAGCGGATCCCAACCGGCCTTCACGAGGAGCTGGGCCGCCATGGCTGAGGGGGTGCTCTTCCCGTGCGCGCCGGCCACGGCGACCGTCCTGCGGCCGGCCGTGAGCTCCGCCAGCAGTTGGCCCCGGTGCAAAACCGGGATGCCGCGGTTGCGGGCGGCGATCAGCTCCGGGTTCTCGGGCCCGATGGCGGAAGAGTAGACAACGACATCAGGGCGGCCGAGGTTCGACGCGGAGTGAGCAGACCGCACCCGCGCGCCAGCGGCCCGGATCTTCCGCAGAACCGGGCCGTCACTGCAGTCGGAACCGGACACCCGGACCCCCCGCTCCATCAGGACGCGGGCCAGCCCGCTCATGCCGATGCCGCCGATGCCGATCAAGTGGGCCTTCATTTGCTTTTCTTCCCCCGCGCCACGCGGCGCACCAGCTCCGCCAGCCGGCCCGCCGCGGCGCCGTCGGCATGGCGGCGCAGTGCCTGCCGCATCCCCTCCATCCGTTTGGGATCGGCCAACAGACCCTGTACCTCTCTCATCAACCGGTCAGCCGAAAGGTCCTTCTCCTCCAGAACGACCGCCCCGCCGGCCTCCTGCATCCAACGGGCGTTGGCCCGCTGGTGTCCGCCGGCATAAGGATACGGGATCAGGATCGAGGGGACCCCCATGACCGCCATCTCGCCGATGCCGGTGGCCCCCGCGCGGGAAACGGCCAGCGTGGCCGCCGCCAGAGCCAAGTCCATCTGATGCAGGAACGGGACCACCACGTGCTTCACACCGCCGCCCAACCCGCCGTAGGCCCGCTCCACGAAACCATGCTCCTGCGGACCGGCCAGATGCAGTACCTGGAACTCCTGCCGTTTCGCCGGAGGGATCAGTTCCCACATCCCCAGCACCACGCGGTTGACCGTGCGGGAACCCTGGCTTCCCCCCATGACCAGCAGGAGCGGCCGCTTGGGATCGAGACCCAGCTCGGCCCGCGCCTTCTCCGCCGTCACGCCGCCGGCCTGGATCCGCAGAGGGTTGCCGGTCGTCTCCACCGCCGTCCGTTTGGGAAGATACCGCCCGGTCTCCGGGAAGCTCACCGCCACCGCATCGGCCACCCGGGCCAGCCAGCGGTTCGCCCGGCCCGGCAGGACATTCTGCTCATGGATCACGGTGGGAATGCCTGCACCGCGGGCCGCCATCACGCCGACCGCGCTCAAGTACCCGCCGAACCCGACCACCACGTCCGGGCGAACCTGTTGGATGATCGAGCGCACCTTCCCGGCCGCCTGAAACTGGCACGAAAGGTACCCGGCGGAAAACCATCTGCGGACCGGCAGGAACGGCTGGAGGCCCACGGTTTCCCATTTCACGGAACGGCTCCCGTCGGCCGACAGGATCTGGTCCACCGGCCTGCGGGTACTCACCAGGAAACAGCGGTCCTCCGACTGAAGATGCTCCGCCAGCGCCATCGCCGGCACCAGATGGCCTCCGCTCCCTCCGGAAAACAGTAGGATGTTCATTATGCAGCGCCCTTTCGCGGCATGACAACATTCAACAGGACCCCGATGCTGATCAGGTTCGCGATGAGCGAACTGCCGCCGTAGCTGATGAACGGCAGAGGCAGCCCCTTGGTCGGGATCGCCCCGGTGGCCACTCCCACATGCACCAAAGTCTCCAGCGCCAACAGCATCACGATCCCCATCGCCGCCATCATGCCGAACGGGTCGGGCGCCCCGAGCGCCAGCCGGATGCCGTACCAGCAAAGGACCCCGAACAGGATCAGGACCACGGTGGCCCCCACAAAACCCAGCTCCTCCCCGATCACCGAGAAGATGAAGTCGGTATGCGCGGCCGGCAGGTAGAACAGCTTCTGCCGCGACTCCCCCAGCCCCACCCCCAGCAGGCCGCCCGAGCCCAGCGCCACGAGCGACTGGATCAGCTGGAACCCGGAACCCTCCGGGTCGGCCCAAGGATTGAGATAGGCCACGATCCGCCGCATCCGGTAGGGCTTCGTCAGCACCAGAACCACGACGGCCGGCACCGCCGACAGGAACATCGGGAGCAGGATCTGCCAGCGGACCTCAGCGATGAACAGCAGGAGGATCGCCACCACCGCCGTGGCGACCGAGGTGCCCAAATCCGGCTCGATCACGATCAAGCCGACCGTCAAGCCCAGCACCACGAGGGCCGGCAGGACTCCCTTGAAGAAATCCTGCAGGAGGGACCGCTTGCGCGTCAGCACGTCCGCCATGTAGAGGATCACCGCCAGCTGGGCTATCTCCGACGGCTGGAAGCTGAACGGCCCCAGCTTGAACCAGCGGCGGGCGCCGGAGACCCGGTGCCCGATCCCGGGGATCAGCACCGCCACCAACATCAGCAGGACCAGCGCCATCAGCGGCTTCGCCCACCGGCGGATCTGTCCCTCCTCGATGCTGAGCACGCCGAAAAAGGCGGCCAGCCCCACCGCCAGGTAAACCAGGTGGCGCTTGAGGAAATAGGCCGCGTCGCCGTAGATCTCCTGCGCGTAGATGGCACTGGAGGAATAGACCATCACCACCCCCAAGGCGACCAGGATCGCCGTGACGATCAGCAGTCCCCGCCGGGCAGAACGCACCTTCAGCTTCCCATCGCTTGGACGACTTCCACGAACTTCTCCCCCCGCTCCTCGAAATCCCGGAACATGTCGAAACTGGTGCACATCGGCGACAGCAGGACGCACTCGCCCGGCCGCGCGAGCCCGAAGGCGGTGCGCACCGCTTCCCGCAGGTCCTGCGCCTTCTTCAGCGGCACCGCTCCCTTGAGCGAATGGGCGATCTTCGGGCCATCCTCGCCGATCAGCACGGCCGCTTTCAGCTTGGAGTTCAGGACCCGCAGGCGGCTGAAATCCCCTCCCTTGTCCCGCCCGCCGGCGATCAGCACCACCGGGCCGGGCGCCGCCTCGATCGCGCGGATGCCGGAGGCCACCGTGGTGGATTTCGAATCGTTGATAAAGGTCACGCCTTCCCTCTGCGCCACCCATTCCTGGCGGTGCGGCAGACCCTTGAAGGAGGAGAGGACCTGTCCGCTGATCTCCGGCGGAACGCCCAGCAGTCCGGCAATGCAGGCGGCGGCCAACCCGTTCTCCTGGTCATGGAGCCCTTTGCGGGCCAGGTCCTCGACACGGCAAATGGTCCCCGCCAGGGCCGGGAGGTTCAGCCGCAGTTCGCTCCCGCGCAGAAAGGCGCCGGAGACCCCTTTCGTCCGGCTGAAGGACACCCTCTGCGCCCGAATCTCTCCGTCCATGCTGGAACAGCCGGCATCGTCGGCGTTCAGCACGGCCCAGCCGCCGCGGGACTGGTAAGAGAAGAGGCGCGCCTTGGCCGCGAGGTAGTCGGCGAAGGAACCATGGCGGTCCAGATGGTTGTCGGTCACATTCAATACGCAGGCAACCTGCGAGTGGAACGACAAGCTGGGCTCCAACTGAAAGGAGCTGACTTCCAGGACGACGTGAGTCTCCGGTTCGATCCGATCCAGCACGGAACAGAGCGGGGTGCCGATGTTTCCGCAGACGACCGTGTCTTTCCCGGCCGCCCGGAGGATCTCGCCGACCATGGAAACCACCGTGGATTTGCCGTTGCTTCCGGTGACGGCGACCGTCCGCCCCGCGCAGTACCAACTGCCCAGCTCCAGCTCGCTGACCACCGGGATCCCCGCCCGCGCCGCCCAGCAAACCGGCGGAGCCGACAGCGGGATGCCCGGGCTCAAGACCACCAGCGCCGACCCCTCGATGAACCCGCGGGAATGCCCGCCGGTCTCGACCAGTGCGCCGGCTTGCTCCAAATCCCTCGCGGCCTGCAGGACCGCCGGCGTCCGGGAGAGCTCGGAGACCCGCACCACACAGCCGAGCCGCTGGAGGAACCGGGCGGCCGCGATTCCACTGCGGGCCAACCCCAGCACCGTGACCGGCGTCCCCGGACCAGGGCGGCAGATCACCTCAGTTTCAGCGTCCCTAAGCTCAACAGGACCAGGATCGCCCCCACAATCCAGAACCGGATGGTCACTTTCGATTCCGCCCATCCCTCCAGCTGGAAATGGTGGTGGAGCGGAGCCATCCGGAAAATCCTCCGCCCCGTCAACCGGAAGGAGGCCACCTGCAGGATCACCGAGAGGGCCTCGGCAACGAAGATCCCGCCGAGCAGGATCAACAGCAGTTCCTTTTTAGTCATGATCGCCACCGCGCCGATCGCACCCCCCAGCGCCAGCGAGCCGGTGTCCCCCATGAAGACGGCGGCCGGCTGGCAGTTGTACCAGAGAAATCCCATGCTGGCCCCGATGAGCGCCGCGCAGAAGACCGTCAGCTCCCCCGCCTGCGGGATGAACGGGATCAGCAGGTACTCGGCGAACAGCTTGTGCCCCGTCAGGTAAGTGATCACCGTGAGACACAGCGCGATCATCGCGGTGCACCCGATGGCCAACCCGTCCAACCCGTCGGCTAAGTTCACCGCGTTGGTCGTCCCGACCAGCACCAGCAGGGTGAACGGGACCAGCCACACCCCCAGGTTCAAGACCGATTGCTTCAGGAAGGGCAGCTCCAGCCAGGTCGGATAAGTGGGGTCGGCCAGCAGAGCCACGGCCAGCGCCGCCGCCACGGCGCTCTGCCAGAGCAGGCGCGACCGCTTCGAAAGCCCCCGTGCTCCCTTCTGCTTCAGCTTAGCCCAATCATCCAGGAACCCGACCCCGCCCAGCGCCGCCGTCACGAAAAGCGCCAGCAGGACCATGCGGTTCAGCAGGTCCGCCCACAACAAAGTGGAGCCCAACAGGGCCGCCAGGATCAACAGCCCCCCCATCGTCGGCGTCCCTTCCTTATGCTGATGGAGATCGAAGAGCCGGCCCACTTCCTCTTTCTGGCGAATCCTCTGCCCTACCTTCATTTTCTTCAGCCACCCGATCAGCGGCGGACCGATCAGAACGGTCAGCAAAAACGCCGTCACGCTGGCCATCACCGCCCGAAAGGTGATGTACCGGAAGACGTTGAACCCGAACCAATATTCTCTTAGTGGATAGAGGAGATGGAAAAGCATGCCAGCGCCCGTTCCAGTTGGACTCCACGTGACCCTTTGAGCAACAACAAATCTCCGGGGCGGAGGAACCCGGCGAGGAACTCCCCGGCCTGCTCCGGCGCCTCAAACGCGCGGCCGGCCCCGGCCGGCAGGCCTTCCTCCAGCGCGGCGGCCAGCGCCCGGCGGGCCAGCCGGCCGACCGTCACCAGCGCGTCCGCCCGGCGCCGTGCAATCTGCCGCCCGGCCTCCGCGTGCAGGGATTCCGACTCCGTCCCCAACTCCAGCATATCCCCCAGCAGAACAACCTTCCGGCCGGAGGGGCGCCGGATCCCTTCCATCACCTCCAGCGCCGCCGACAAAGAAGCGGGGTTCGCGTTATAGCTGTCATCGAGAAAAAGGACCCCTCCCCGCTCCTCTTGGTTCAGCCGGCCCGGCAAAGGGGCGAACAAGCCGAGCCGCTCGACCGCGCGGCCCAACTCCATGCCCAGAACCTCTGCGCAGGCCAGCGCCGCCAGGGCGTTCATCACGTTGTGCCGGCCCGGCACCGGAAGGTTCATCTCCCATCGGCCGTTCACCCGGCAGGAGGAACCGGACGGATTGAGTAGGATCTCCTCCCCCCTCAGGCCGGCTCCCGGCCCCGTTCCAAACCAAAGCACCTTGCGGCGCAGGCCGCGGCCGGCCCGGACCAGCAGAGGATCGTCCGCGTTGAGAACAAGAGGGGCCGAAGGATCCATTCCCTCCCAGAGCTCCCCCTTGGCCTTCAAGACGCCGTTGAGATCGCCGAAGGTTTCCAGATGAGCCGGCCCGATGTTGGTGACGGCCCCCAGCGTCGGCCTGCAAATTTCGGTAAGCGCCCGGATCTCACCCCACTGGTTCGTTCCCAGCTCCAGGACCACCACGCGGTGGCCCGCGTGCAGTTGGAACAGCGTCAGCGGCACGCCGACCCGGTTGTTCTGCGTGCCCGGCGTGGCGAGCAGTTCCCGGTCTCCGCTGAGCACATGGGCCAGCATGCTCTTCGTGGTGCTCTTCCCGCAGGAACCGGTGATCGCGGCCAGATCCGGCCGGAACCGGTCCCGGTGGAACCGGGCCAACTTCCCAAGCGCCTCCAGCGTGTCCCGCACCCGCCAGACCGGCCGGCCGGTCTTCCCGGAGGCCGGGAAGCGCTCCACCACCACCCCGGCCGCGCCCCGGTCCAGCGCTTCGCCGGCGAATTCGTTCCCGTCGAACCGCTTGCCGCGGATCGCCACGTACAGGTCCCCTTCCCGGAGAGTGCGGGAATCGATGGAGACCCCGCGGGCCGAGCCGATGCCGGGCCCGGGCACCGGACCAACGCCCAGCGCCCGCGTGATTTCCGAAAACTCAAACATCCAAGTATTCCTTCACTACGGCCCGGTCATCGAACGGGACGCTCCGGTCCGAAAAGATCTGCACCCCCTCGTGCCCCTTTCCGGCGATCAGAATCAGCCACCCCTCATCCGCCGACTCCAGCGCCGATCGGATCGCCTCCCGCCGGTCCAGGATCACCTCCGCCGGCGCGTTCCCTTTCTTCGCGCCGGCCAGGATTTCCCGCGCGATTTCAGCGGGGTCTTCACCGCGGGGGTTATCCGACGTGATGATCACCCGGTCGGACAGCTCCGCGGCCGCCTGCCCCATCCGGGGCCGTTTGCCGCGGTCCCGGTCCCCGCCGCATCCGAACACCGTAAGGATCTTCCGGGAACCGAGACCCCTCAGCTGTTCCAGGACCCGGCGCAGAGCCCCGTCGGTGTGCGCGTAGTCCACAAAGACCGGGAACGGCTGGCCGCACTGGATGCGCTCCAGCCGGCCCGGAACACCGGCAAAAGAAGGGATCCCCTCCACCAACTGAGCGGCCGGGACGCCGGCAGACGCCGCCGCTCCCACAGCCGCCAGCAGGTTCTCCACGTTGTGCAGTCCGATCAGCAAGGTCCGGACTGAAAAACTCCCCTCCGGTGTCCGGAGCTGGAATTCCGTTCCGTCAAGCGTTCCCCGGATCTCATGCGCGGTCAGATCAGCCCCCGGCTTCATGCCGTAGGTCACCACGCGCCCCTTCGTTGCCCGCCGAACCCGCTCAAAAACGGCATCCTCCCGGTGCAGGACCGCCCATGCTTCCTCCGTCAGGGCCCGGAAGAGCCGCAGTTTCGCCTCCAGGTATTGCTCCATTGTGGCATGGTAATCCAGATGTTCCGGTGCAAGATTGGTGAAGAGACCGCACGTCCAGTGGATCCCATCGGCGCGCCGTTGGTCCAGCGCGTGCGAAGAGACCTCCATCGCGCAGGCCTGGAGCCCGTGCTTCAGCATCTGCGCCAGCCCCTCCTGCAGGAAGATGGCTCCCGGCGTGGTGTTGTCCGAACGCTGGGCTCCGTTGCCCAACCGGTGGCAGACCGTCCCGATCAAGCCGCACGGGACGCCGGCCTTCTCCAGCAGATGCTGGACCGCCCATGTCACCGTCGTTTTCCCCTTCGTCCCGGTGACACCGATCACCTTAAGGCGCTCGGAGGGAGATCCCCAAAAAGCGTGCGCCAGCGGGCCCAGCAGAGCGCGGGTGGAAGGAACGCGGACTCCAACCGCCGGCGCGGGAACCTTCACCTCCCCTTCCACGAGGACCGCCGCCGCGCCGCGGTTGACCGCCTGAGGGATGAAGCGGTGCCCGTCTGCGGCGCCGCCGGCCACCGCGACGAACAACGCGCCCGGCCGCACCTCCCGGGAATCATCCGTCACCTGGGTGACTTCCAAATCCGGCATGGAGGCCGGCGCCGGCAGGCCGGCGGCCGACATCAGCTCCCGGATCCTTCGCGGCTTATCCACCCTGCTGTTCCTCGTTGAGCGACGCCACCACGGTCCCCTGGCAGCCCAAGTAGGCCAGCACGTCGGCGGCCACCCTCCGGAAGACCGGCGCGGAGACCGTCCCGCCGTAATAGGGGAACTTCGGCTCATCCATCACCACGACGATGCTCAGGCGAGGATGCTCCGCCGGGACAAAACCGACGAAGGAGGCGACGAACCGGGTGTGGGAATACTGTCCATTGGGTTCCAGCTTTTGTGCGGTCCCGGTTTTCCCGCCCGCTTGAAAACCTTCCACTTGGGCCTGCTTGCCGGTACCCTCCTGGACCACCCGGACCAGGATCTTCTGCATTTCCGCCGCCGTCTCGGGTGTGATCACGCGCCGGACCTTCTTCGGCTGGAAGGACCTCACCACCGCGCCGGTGGCCGGGTCCCGGATCTCCCGCACAACCCAGGGCCGGACCAGCAGGCCGCCGTTAGCGATCACGGAGATCATCTGGGCCAGGTGCAGGGCGTTGACCGTCACCTCATGGCCCATGGGGACCGTCGTGATCGTCGGTTTGGACCACTGGCTGGGCGGACGGATGAACCCGCCGACCTCCCCGGGAAGGTCCACGCCGGTCGGATCCCCGATGCCGAAGGCCCGGATCCCTTGATAGAGCGGCTTGGCGCCGACGCGCATCGCCGCCTTGGCCACACCGATGTTGCTGGACTGCGCGATGACGTCGCGGAACGCCAGCACGCCGTGCGGCTGGTGGTCATGCAGGATCCGCCCCGCCACCGCGTAACTGCCGCGCTCACAGTCAAAGGTGTCCTCCGGCCGGACCGTCCCGGTCCCGAGCGCCACCGACGCCGTGATGACCTTGAAAACCGAGCCGGGCTCGAACGTGTCGGTCACCGCCCGGTTCCGTCGTTCCTCCGGCGTCACCTTGGAGAACCGGTTGGGGTCATAGGAAGGCCGGTTGGCGAGGGCCAGGATTTCACCGGTCATGGGGTCCGACACCACGATGCAGGCCGCCTTCGCGCGGCACTGCCGGATTCCCTGGTCCAGCGCCCGCTCCGCGATGTACTGGATCGTGGTATCCAGCGTCAGAACCACCTCCAGCCCATCGCGCGGCTGGACGGTCGCGGCCTCCCAGACCCCGACACTGCGCCGGCGGGCATCGCGGGCCAGCCAGCGCCACCCCGGCCTCCCTTTCAGCAGCCGATCGCAGGTCATCTCCAGACCTTCCAGGCCCTGGTTGTCCATGCCGGCGAAACCCATCACCTGGCTGGCCAGGTAGCCGTGCGGGTAGAACCGCTGGGTCTCGATCATCAAATGGACGCCCGGCAAACGCAGAGAGCGGATCCGGCTGGCTGTTTCATTGGGGATTTTGCGGGCCAGCCAAACGAAGCCCCGGTCCTTCTTGGAAAGCTTCCGGAGCAAGTCCCCTTCCCGCCAGCCCAGAAGAGGGGCCAAGCGGTGCGCCAAAAGACCGGGGGTCTTGATGTGGCGAGGATCGGCGAAGACCGAGCTCAGGCGGAGGGAAAGGGCCAGGGGTTTCGCGTTCCGGTCCAGAATGGAACCGCGCAGCGCGGGGAGCTCCACCACCTGGAGGTGCTGCCGGCGGGCGATGGAAACCCAATGGTCTGGATGCAGGACCTGAAGCCACAGGAGGCGCGCCCATAAAGCAGCGGCGATCATGAAAAAGATCATAATCGCCAGCGCCACGCGCGTTTTCTGCGCTGCCGTCAGCACCCTGGGTCGATTTTTCTAGCTAAATGCGAATGCCCGCCGGAATAGCTACCGTTCTTCCTTTGCAGGCTCGGCGATGGCCTGCCGCCCCTCTTCGAGCCATCGTGTTCCCTCCCGCAGGGCCTGCTTCCACCAGGAGGGTTCGGGCTGAGGCAACAAGCTCAGAGCGGGCCCAGGAAGAGGCGTGCCCAATCGCGGAGGCAGAATTTCGATGGCTTTCGGCGGAGTCAGTTGAACGTCCCGCTGCGCCAGCCGCTCGTCGAGAATGACCGGCGATTGAAGCGCTAAAACATTGTAGTGGAGCACCCGGTACTGGTCAAGCAGGTCATCCCTCGCCGAGCTCATGCTCTCGACCCGGTAGCCCAGCGTGATCAGCCAGACCCTCTGCTGGACGTAGCCCAGCGCCAGCAGGGTCGCCAACACCAAACAGGCGAAGAACCGCTTCATGCCCGCTCCGCGACGCGCAGGCGGGCCGACCGGGAGCGGGGGTTTTCCGCCGTCTCTCCGGCCGACGGCCGGACCGGTTTCCGGGTAATGACCTTCAAGACCCCCGCCCGCGCCTGCTCGCGAAAAAAAACCTTCACAATCCGGTCTTCCAGGGAATGGTAGGCGAGGACGGCGATCCGGCCGGAGGGCTTCATCCTCTGCGCCGCCTGGGCCAAGCCGGCCGAGAGCTGTTCTAACTCCTGGTTGACCGCGATCCGGAAGGCTTGGAACGTGCGGGTGGCGGAATCGATCCTGCCGTGGCGCTGTCCCGCCGGAACAGCCGCGCGGACCGTTTCCGCGAGGTGGGTGGTGGTGGAGAAGGGCCTGGCGCGCAGGATGGCGCGGGCGATCCGGCCGGCCCAGCGCTCCTCGCCGTAAGAGCGGATTATTTCTTCCAAATCGGGCAGGGGGAGATGGTTGACGAGATGGGCCGCGGTGACTTCCTGGCCGGCGTCCATGCGCATGTCCAACGGGCCCTCCCGCCCGAAACTGAAACCCCGCTCCGCTGTGTCGATCTGCATCGAGGAAACTCCGAGGTCGAACAGCGCCGCGTCCAGCGGGCCCCAGCCCGCCTCATCCAAAACCGTCCCCAGTTCCCCGAAACTCCCGTAAGAGAAAGTCACCCGATCTCCAAAACTTGAGAGCCGCCCCTTCGCAAACTCCAGCGCCTCCCTGTCCCGGTCCATCCCGATCAGCCGCCCGTCCGGCCCGGTCTCCCGAAGAATCCGCTCCGCGTGGCCCCCGAGACCCACCGTGGCGTCCAGCGCCACCGCCCCGGGCTTGAGCGCAAGCCCCCCGACCACTTCTTCAAGCAGGACCGGGCGATGGACGACAGACGGCTTGAGCGTCAAAACATACTGTCGTTCGAATAGCGCCGGATCAGGTCCCGATACGCGCGGGACCGCTCTGCCAGGCGGATCAGGTACATGGGGTTGGCGCAGAGCATGATCCGGTCCAAACGGTCCTGAACGCCCGCCGAGCTTGCGGCGCGGGCCTTCAGCGCCGCGGGCGTTCCCCTCGGCACTTGGGAAACATCCGGGGAGCTATTCGGGGAGGAGCTTTTCGGCGATTTGCTCGTAGTTCTCTTTGAACTGTTCATAGAATTTTTTCCATTCCTCCTTGTCCCAAATCTCGATCCGATTGGAGACCCCCACCAGCACCACGTCCCGTTTGATGCCGGCATACTCTTTGAGATAGCCGGGGATCAGCACCCGGCCCTGCCGGTCGCAGGTAAGCTCCGACGCCCCTGAAAAATAGAACCGGTTGAAGCGGCGGGCTTCCTGCTTGGTGAAGGAGAGGGCGCGGAATTTGCCCTCCTGGATGCGCCACTCGTCCTCGGGGAAGAGGAACAGGCATCGGTCGAGACCGCGAGTGGAGACGAAGCGTTCGGTGTAATGCTCCTTCATCACCTCGCGAAATCGGGAAGGGATGATCAGCCGGCCCTTCCGATCGATCGTATGCTCGTGTTCCCCGTAGAACATCAACTCCCCCCAAAAAGGGCGAGGGGCAGTTTCTCGTTTCCGATCGACTGCCCCTCCCCATCAAGAAGGTTGTGGATGCGCTTTATGCCTCTCCCCCGTAGGGGGCTCCCCGATAAAGGCAAACCCGACGGCACCCACAACCAAGATCACCACTTCCCTCCACCCTGCTCCACACAAAGCCAAAGTATAGGTTCCACGTGGGAAGTTGTCAAGCGGAAAAGGGGGGAAAAGAAAAGCCAAATCCCTGGCGGGATTTGGCTGAAACCGGGTTAAAGCTTAGGGCTTAGGACTTCTTGGGGGAGCGTTGTGGAGCGCTAACCGCATGGGAGGCGAATTCCCTCACTAACCGGCGGAAGCCGCGCTGAAGCTTCTGCTGCTGAGTCTTGAAGCTGAAGAACTCGGACCGGATCCCAAGCAGATAGCTGCCGGACCAGAGGAGCTCTTCGGTGGCCACATCCTGGACCTGCACGTGGATCGTCATTCCATTCACGTCATCCACGGAACCGGAGACCACGGCGTCGGCTTGATACTCCTTCCCGACCCGCTTCACATCCCAGACGCCCAGCCCAAGCGGGCTGGAGATCTGGACCTCGGCCACCTCGAAGCGGCCCGTGTTCCTGAGCTCCTCGCAGAAAAGCTTGGTGACCAATTCTCTCTGGACCGGATTCTCTGAGGGAAGGGTGAACGGGAGAACAGCCACCCGCTTGATGACCCCCCACGGCGCATCCTGTTTTACGTAGGAAGTGATGGACGTACCGCACCCGGAAGCCAAAAAACCGACCCCGGCCAAGGCCAGAACGAGAACTCTCTTCTGCAACGGGAACACCTCCTTTAACGGGCCAGCATTCGAAGAAATCGGAGAGGAGACCTGTAAGCCGGATTCTGTTCCCGCCTTCCTCTAAAAATCAGAGGAAACGGGAGATGGCCATTCCTCTCATGCGACCTACCCTCCCTACCTCGGCCTATTCGGCCGAACCGGACGGGCAACCCGGCAGGGCGTAAACCCCGAGCAGGGTCTATTCGGTCTTGCTCCGCGGAGAGATTGCCTCGTTTCACCCCCCGCCATCAAACCGACGGCGGGGACTCGTCTCTGTGGCTCTAATCCGCCCCTCGCGGGGGGTGGGTGTTACCCACTCCGCTGCCCTGTGGAGTCCGGACTTTCCTCCCGCCAACTTAAAGTTGGGGGCGGCCATCCGGTCTCCTCTCCGAGCCGTTATTATACCTCAAAAGAGTGTGAGTTGCCCCCGGAGGCCTTCCGTCACCGCGAGGTTGGCGAGACGGTCGGCCTCCCGGTTTTGTTCCCGGGGAAAATGCTGGATGTCAAACCGGTCGAACATTTCCGCCAAGTGGCGGATCAGGGCATGCAGCGACTGGAGCTGGCGGTCCTTGACCCGGTAAACACCGGTTACCTGCCGGGCCAGCAGTTCGCTGTCGGTGAAGACGCTCACTTTTCGGCCCCCCGCGCGCAGGGCTTCCTGAAGCCCCAGGATCAGAGCACAGGTTTCCGCGACGTTGTTGGTGGTTTCTCCGAGGTAAACAGCCAGCTCCTTGATCTTCTTCCCCTTCGGGTCGGAGATCAGCACGCCCGCCCCAGCGGGACCGGGATTTCCGCGGGCGGCGCCGTCAATCTGGATTTTCAGGGAAAGCGCGGCTGGACGGGCGGGCTTACGAGGAGGGCTCAATGTACAGGATGCGGGCGCAGGATTCGCAGGGGATCAGTTGCGTGTTCATCTGGATCTCGTTGATCGCCTGCGGCGGCAGGACCATGTTGCACCCACTGCAGGCGTTTCCACGGACCGGAACCAGGGCCGACCCCTCCTTCCGCTCCAGGATCCGTTCGTACTGACCGAGGATCCGCGGTTCCACCTTCTCAATCAGCTCGGCGCGCCCCGCTTTAATCTGCTCCATGGAGGCCTTGATCCGTTCCGACTCCTGCTCGACCGCGCCGATGCGGCTGCTCAGCGTAGCTTCCTCGGCCTTGAGGGCCGCCCTCTCGGCGACCATCTGCGACTTGGCCCGGTCGACCTCTTCCATGATCTTCAGGATTTCCTCTTCGAGGACCGACTGGTCCGCCTTCAGCCCGGCGATCTCCAGCTGGAGCGCGGCGTATTCCTTGTTGGTCTTGACCTGGTAGAGCTGGACCTGGAACTTTTTGGTCTGTTGTTCTTTCTGCCCCAGGTCGGTCTCCAGCTGGTTGCGCTTCACCTCGAGGGATTTGTAGCGGGACTCCGCCTGCTGGACGCCCTGGTTTTTCCGGGCATGTTCCTCCCTCAGCCCAGCAATCTCAGCCGGCTTGGCGTTGAGCTCGCGGCGGAACTGGTAGATCTGCCCGTCGAGCTTCTGCAGCTCCACCAGGACCTTCAGTTGATCGGCAATGGACACGGTTGTCATGGGCGCTGGGAAACGCTAACTGGGCGGTACAGGGCTCGGCGCCCTTCGTCCGCCTTCGGCGGACTACGGGTCGGCCATTCGCCCCTCCAGAGGAAGTCGGCCTTCCCATAGGGTCAGGCCTCCCTGGATAAATTCAGTCGGGACTCTCTTCGAGCCCTGCCGTACCCGTTGAAAACTGGGCGGTACAGGGCTCGAACCTGTGACCTCATGCATGTGAGGCATGCGCTCTAACCGACTGAGCTAACCGCCCCGAAAAAGGGCGAAATTCTATTCTACGGGAAGCAGGTGGGAAAGGAAAGACCGAAGGCGTGGTATGCTAGCGATTCAGGGCCCGTAGCTCAGCGGTTAGAGCAGGTCACTCATAATGACTTGGTCCCTGGTTCGAATCCAGGCGGGCCCAAGTAAAATCAGATCCAGCCGCCCTCGTCGATGGCCCCCATCTCCAGGAAAGACTTCAGCCGCCGGGACCGGGTGGGGTGCCTCAGCTTCCTCAGCGCCTTCGCCTCAATCTGCCGGACCCGCTCGCGGGTCACGTTGAAGATGGCCCCGACCTCCTCCAGCGTGCGGGGATAACCGTCGCCGATGCCGAAGCGCAGGCGCAGGACCTGTGCTTCCCGCTCGGTCAGCGTTTCCAGCACGGTCTCCATCTGCTCCTTGAGCATCGAATAGGCGGTGGCGTTCGCCGGGGAAACCGCCCGCTTGTCTTCGATGAAGTCGCCGAAGTGGGTGTCGCCGTCGTCGCCGATCGGCGTCTGCAGGGAGATCGGCTCCTGGGCGATCTTCAGGATGCCGCGGACCTTATCCACCGGCATCCGCATCTCGGACGCGATCTCCTCGGGGCTGGGCTCCTTGCCGTTTTCCTGGACGAGCTGGCGGGAGACCCGGATCAGCTTGTTGATGGTCTCCGTCATGTGGACCGGGATCCGGATCGTGCGGGCCTGGTCCGCGATCGCCCGCGTGATCGCCTGCCGGATCCACCAGGTTGCGTAAGTCGAGAACTTGTAGCCCCGCTCATACTCGAACTTGTCCACCGCTTTCATGAGGCCGATGTTGCCCTCCTGGATCAAGTCCAGGAAAGAAAGCCCCCGGTTGGTGTACTTCTTGGCAATGGAGACGACGAGCCGCAAGTTCGCCTCCACCAGCGATTTCTTGGCCCGGATGTACACCACTTCCCGGCGCCTCAGCTGAAACATCAGCTCCTCCATCACCTTGCGGGACTGGCCCAGCGTCCGCTCGGTGACCCGGTATTTCTTCTTGAGCTCGATCAACTTCGAGCGCCACCCGGCCTTCTTGCCGGACCGGACCCGCTCCATCTCCCGGTCGAGCCGGCCGAGGTCCAGGATATGGCCCTTCAGTTTTTTCGTGATCTCTTCCACGACCGGGCTCATCAGCCGCATCTGGAGGATGGGCACGATCCGCTTGGAGTCCGAGCGGATCACCCGCATCTTGGCAACCAGCTTGATCATCTTCGGCAGGAGGCGCTCCTTCCGGCGGAAATCCTCCGTGACATACTCCTCCGGATTGACCTTCTTCGTCTTCATCCGGTCCACCAGGTTGATCACCTCCTGGCGGGCGAACTGGGAGGAAAAGATCACCTCCCGGAAGCGGGCTTCCGCCTCCTTGATCTCCTTGGCCAGCCGGAGCTCGTTCTCCCGGGACAGCAGGGGGATCTGCCCCATCTGCCGCAGATACATCCGGACCGGGTCGTCCACCGGCTCGGAGCGGGCCTCCTCCGCTTCCTCTTCCTTCTCCTCGGCCCGTTCCTCGGCCCGTTCCTCTCCCTCGGCGGACTCCGCCTCCTCCCCCTCCTTGGCCGGTTCCGCCTTGGGGTCCTCGGACTCCACGATCTCGATGTTCTCGTTGCCCAGGATCGTCAGGATTTCGTCGATCTCCTCGGAAGAGACCACATCCTCCGGCAGCATGTCGTTCACCTGCTCGTAGGTGAGTTTTCCCTTCTCCTTGCCGAGGGCAATGAGCTTTTTCAGTTCGTCCAGCCGTTTGATCATGATGTTCTTTTTCAATTCATTTGCCTCACAGCTTGAAGTTTAACCAGCCGGTTGATCTCCGCGATCAGCCGGTCTGCCTCGCTCGAATCTCCACTTCCTTCGGCGCGCCGCAGGGAAACCCGCAGGCCATCCACAGACTCTTGCCGCCGGTTGGCCCGGATCCGGGCCACCAGCTCATCGAGCGCGCGGTCCTTGTCCTCGATGGAATCGGCCTCGGCCAGCCACCGGCCCATCCGTCCCTCCCACTCCCCCGGTTCCCGCTGAAACTGTTTCCAAAGCGCTTGGGGATTCTCCGGCAAACTCCCATTCCGCCAATTCTCCAGCAGGCGCTCGATCACCTGCCGCGCGGCGGGATCGCGGATCTCTTCCACCTCAATCCGGCCGTCCACCTGGGCCGTCCGGGCCGGATCCTCCAGCAAAAGACCGGCCAGCACCTCTTCCGCGCTGAGCGGAGCCACTTTGGAGGGCACCTGCCCGAAACCTTCCGGCTTCCAATCGGACGCCTGGAACTTCACCCGCTCCATTTCTTTCCAGAGCAGTTCTTCTTTCACATCGAGAATTTCCGCTAACCGGTGAACGTATTCGCCCCGCTCGACTGCGTTGTGGAGCCTTTTGATCGTCGGAAGCATTTCCTGGCAGATGGCGATTTTGCCTTCCAGCTCTTTTGGGTTCCATTGCCCTGTAAGCAAACTTAGCTTGAAATCAAATAATTCCTTGCATTTCTTCAGTACCTGCTTGAACGCTTCTGCACCCTGAGCACGGATCAGGGAGTCCGGGTCATAGCCAGCCGGCAAGACCGCTACCCTGACCTTCATGTCCAACTGGAAAAATAGGTCCGCCTGGAGAAACAGGTCCAGCCCCCGTCCAGCAGCAGATTTGCCTGCACTATCCCCATCATAAAAGATCACGAGGTGCCGGGTGTATCGGCGGATCAGCTTCACCTGCGCTTCCGTGAGCGCGGTCCCCATCGAGGCCACCACGTTTCGGAAACCGGTCTGGTAAGGGCTCACCATGTCCATGTTGCCCTCTACCACGACGCAGAAATCCTGCTCCCGGATGTGGGGCGCGGCCAGGTGCAGGCCGTAGAGCGTCTTGCCCTTGACGTACAGCTCCGTCTCCGGGGAGTTCATGTACTTCGGGCTCTTGGGGTCCGCTTCGATGAGGCGCCCGCTGAAAGCGATCACCCGCCCCCGCCCGTCCCAAATGGGGAAGATCACCCTGCCCCGGAACCGGTCGTAACATCCTTCCGCCTGCTCCCGCCGGATCGCCAAGCCGGCCTGCTCAAGCAGCGCCGCGCCGAACCCTTCCTTCTCGGCGGCGAGGGCCAGATGGTTCCACCGTTCCGGCGCGTAACCCAGCTGGAATGTCTCCCACGCAGCCGGGTTCAACCCCCGCTTCTCCAAGTACTCCCGGGCCCCCTTCGCCTCGGCCGAGGTCGTCAGCAACTCGTGATACAAACCGGCTGCCCACTTATTGGCCCGGTAAAGTTGCGCACTTTTTTCGGATACACTACCCGACCCAAACTGAGGCACCGAAACACCCGCTTTCTCGGCCAGCAGCCTGACGGCCTCCGGGAACTCGAGGTGCTCATGCTTCATCACGAAAGCAACCAAGTCGCCGGCCGCGCCGCACCCGTAGCAGATGAAGAACTGCTTCTCCGGGTAGACGACAAAGGAGGGGGTCTTCTCGGGATGAAACGGGCACAATCCCTTGAAGGTCCTTCCCGCTTTTTTCAAAGAGAGATATCCGCCGACGACGTCGACGATGTTCAGGCGGTCCTGGATCTCCTGCAGAGCCGGGTGGGAGATCATCCCGGACTAAACCGGGCCAGGACACGGCGCGGGAGAGCCCGGAGATGGTCGTAAACAGCCGGGGCCATCTGCGAAATCACTCGCCCGCTCATCGAATGCTCGCGGATGGACTCCTGCATCGCCGGCGCCGGCAGCTGCTGGCAGGCCACCAGCACCACGCTGGCAACCAGCAACCCCCGCCCCATGCCGGCCAACATCCCTCCGACCTGGTTCAGCCGTTTCTCAAAGCTGATCTGAACCACTTTTTCAAGCACCCGGAACACTCGCGTTACCGCGAAATAGGCCGCGAGGACAATCAATCCCATCGCCAGCACCGAAGCCCATTCCGTGGAGAGCGGTGTCTTTTGAGCGATCCAGTCCCCTGCCTGCTGATACCAGCGAAAACCGGCAAAGAAGCCGGCAACCAGCCCCCCGAGCTTTAGAAGCTCTGCGCCCAGGCCGAGACGGAACCCAATGTAACCCATTCTAACTAATAGGATTACAGCGAGGACGTCGACCCAGTTAATCCGGTTGAAAGGGCTGTCTGCCACGTCTATTTAGGAAGGGACTTTAAAGAAGTATACCCCGCACGAAGCAGGGGTGTCAAGGGAGCGGGAAAATTCTTATCTCAGCAAATCGGGCAGGTTCTCGTCTGGAATCTGTTGAACAAAATTCAAATATTCCCTCCGGGCACGGGCCAGGATGGCCAAGTACCGTTCGGTGCTCTCGGACAGCTTGTTTTGGATCTCCGCCACCGCCGTCGGCTTGCCGTAGATCCGCTTCTGACATTCGGAAGCGCAGGCGTAGTACTCCTTGATCCTCCCCAGCTCCGGTTCCGGCCTCTGTTCCAGATGAAAAATCCCCAAGGAAAGCAGGAGGTCATCGGCATTCACCTTGTAGATGCGGTAGACATGGGCTTTGTCCGGCATGGCCCGGTCGATGGCCTGGTACAGGTCCACATCTCGGCTCGTGAGGATCCCCGAGATGGTCTTCAGATACTGCGGATCGATGTAGGAAACCAGCACGCCGCCCAGGTAGGCGTTGACGTCCTCCTCGTAGAAACGGGAGCCGGAGGAATCCAACCGCAGGTCCAGCCGGGCCTTCAGAAGGATCTGCAGAACGGCGCCGAATGTCCCCTCCGACATCCGGCCCGGGAGCAGGATGCAAGGTGTGCTCAAGCGAACGGACATTAGGCCAGCTCGCTCCTCACCTGCAGACGGGCCGGACGGGCGTTGGGGACCGCGATCGGGGCCCGAAGCTCCACCTTTGGCTGGGGTTTGACGAGTTCAGCCCGAAGCCCCATCCAGAGAATCCCCAAGCTGACCCCGAGCCCGAGCGTGATCCAGGGCAGCACATAGCTCAGCACGTTCCTCTGCGGCAGGATGACCTCATGCTTCGGAAACCTCCACGGCTCCGCGGGGTTCCAGCTCCCCGTCGGAACCGGGAAGTTGTCACCGTATTCGAGAGGTATTCTCACGGGTCCCCTCCATCAGCTCGGATGCCAGCCGCTTCGCTTCGGAAGAGCCGCTCCCCAGCTTCTGCAGGAGCCGCTGCTCCAAATCCAGGTCGCTCCGGAGCAATTCGCCGCTGACGTTGAGTTTCCTGAGCAGATCGATCAGCGCGGAAATAATCCGGGTCCTCGGAAACTTGACGCCCGTCGAAAAGAGGGCGTCCTTGCCCATCTTGTCCAGGTAGTCCACCTGAGAACGGTCCAAGAACGTGACCACCCGGTGGACTTGCTTCACCTGCGGTGCCGTTTCGGGTTGGTTCTGTGTTTTCATCTTAAATCTCCTTTATTTGCCCAGAAAAAAACGCCTGAAGGTTACCAGCCGACAACCTCCAGGCGTTCTTTCGGTCCCTTTGGCAACCCAGCTGTCCCGTTCCCGGCCCTTGCGGCCGACCTGCGGGATCTGTGGCTTTGCGCCCTACCGTTACCGGTAGTTAGCCTTTGTCACTGGTACCTGTGTTCCAAATTGTCCTACACTCCAAAGGTGGCATAGGATGTATCAATTTGTCAAGGTCGCCACGGAAAATTTTACTCTTCCCGAAGCAGGAAGAAGAGGACGCTCAAAGCGGCGGTCACCGCCGTCTCACAGCGCAGGGTGGACGGCCCCAGCCCGATCCGGTGGGCGCCGGCCCCCACCGCCTGCCGGACCTCCTCAGGAGAAAAATCCCCTTCCGGACCGATCAGAAGAAGGAGCTTGAATGGGGTGGAAGCCGGGAAAGGGGTCAGGAGAGCCCTCCAGGGCTCGTAGGGGCCCTCCAGAGCCCCCAGGAAGACCCGGTGGTATTGAGCCAGCAG
>OBEQ010212691.1_pt1 | contig 24277 bp, 20 predicted proteins | sample 1670901 | NCBI WGS metagenome assembly OBEQ01 (sample SAMEA104232315, study PRJEB22302) | groundwater metagenome | biome: forest; feature: aquifer; material: groundwater | place: USA | collected 2011-08-07 | depth 5.4 m | reverse complement strand
TCCTTGCCCGACAAGCGACCGTATTCGCTCTTGCGGACCTTGTCCAGCGCGTCTCCCAGGTGTTTCATCACATGGAACTTATCGAACAGAATGGCCGTGTTCGGGCAGTGCTTCAAAGTGGAGTTTCGGAATGGTTTCCACATATCCATGACCGCCAGCCGAATTTTCTCCGTATTCTTCTCTCCCCACTCCTTGAAGAACAGGTCCATGCTTTCCTCCGAGCGATCTACGCCACCAAACCAGATGGGCCGTTTCCGCAGCAGATCACTGACCACGATACGATAGGTGTGCCCCTTGCGGATCGAGATCTCGTCCACGCCCATGGCCTTTGGGGCGGGGCAGCCTGCTCGCCGGAGTTGCTCCTGCATGTACTGCTTCTCCAACTCCTTTGTTTGGTGCCAATCCAGGAAAAGCTCCTTGGCGACGCTTTGGATGCTAGCGGAACGACAGCGGCGCCCAACGTAATAGGCAAAACGCTTCGTATAGAAAGGGTTGTCCGCGAGGAAGGAAAGCCTTTTCTGCTTCACCTTGCCGCAGCTCCGGCACTCAACGCTGCGCACCTTCAGGTCCAGGAAAATGCGGAGTCCGCCGCAAGAAAGGTCTCGCACACGCCGCCGCTTCCGGTCGTAGAAGCCTCGGTGGACCAGGCCGCAAGTACCGCAGACTGTTTTTTTCACGGCACGTAAGGGTGACAACGAGGCGTGGGCATCGCCGAAGATCCCTTGTACCGTGGGAAGCGGCCGAAAGCCTGGGAAGCGGTACGCATCTTCAAGATTCTTGGAAAGGGGCATCCGCAAAACGGACCGAAATTCGAAGCCTTCAAAAGATGCGGAAGCCCCCGTGAACACAGGACTAAAGGGGTGTCACACCCCATTTTTTACCCACTCGATCGTCCGAAGACCCTTAGTTTTAAACCTGGTGGACCTGTAAAGCTTCGGATTCGAAGATGGCGCTACGGAGCAAATATCGCTGAAGCCATAAATTATTCCGTCCTAAAAGGTGGTTCCGCCGTTTCCGGGGACCAAGGTTTCAACCCAGGCCATGGCGGCATGAAAAACGCCTCCAATCTACTGCAGGCAATTTAGACGGGAGGAAAGCCTGTTAATACCTTCTGTCCATTCTAAGGGACCTGATTTTCAATTAAAGGACGGGCGATGGCGACGCAGGAAAAGATTCTGATTTCGTGGAGCGGCGGCAAGGACAGCTGCCTCATGCTTCACGAGGCGCTGAAAAGCGGTAAGTACGAAGTAGCGGCTTTGGTGTGCATGGTCAAGGAAGAGGAACAACGCATCAGCATGCACGGGGTTCCAGTGCAACTTCTGGACCGTCAGGCGGAATCCTTGGGTTTAAGGTTGGAAAAGATCTTCACAACCCAGGTGCTCAATTATGAGGCGGTTATGGAACGGGTCGTCTCAAAATTTTCCGGCAAAGGAATTCAAAAGTTCGCGTATGGCGACCTCTTCCTCCAAGACATACGCGACTATCGCATAAAGCTTCACGCCAGGATAGGGATGGAATGCCTATTTCCCATTTGGAAAAGGGACACGACGGCCTTTGCCCAGGATTTTATTTCCGCCGGATACCGGGCAATCGTCTCATGCGTGGACGCCAAAAAGCTGGATATCTCTTTTGCGGGCCGCCTTTATGATTCGTCCTTCCTGAAGGACTTACCTCCGGGGGTCGACCCTTGCGGCGAAAACGGGGAGTTCCATACCTTTGTTTTTGATGGCCCATTGTTCAAACACGCGATCGGGTTCTCCCCCGCTCCGCCGGTCCTGACCCGCTTTGAAGAGCCGGGCCATGATTTCCAATTGGGGTTCTGCGACCTCGTTCCAGCTTAAGCCGGAAGCGGGGTTGTGCCGCGGGCCTTCAATCGAAGGCCCGGAAAGCATCGCCAGGACCCGACCAGGGGATTAAATCCGGGTGGATCAGGTGCGCCAGGAGTTCCACGCCTTCGGCCAGCCGCAACCCTGGCTTGGCGAAATAGGCGTTCGCATTCAAAGCGAAAACCTTTCCGTCCCGCACAGCGGTTATCGAACTCCATCCCGATTTCTTCCGCAAGAATTGGATCTGTTCCCAAGCCTGTTCCGTGCGGAACCCACAGGGAGCAACCAAAAGGATTTCAGGATCCCATTTTAAAACCGCTTCCCAGGACATCCGAATCGAGTCCGCGCCGGATATCGCAAGGTCATCCCTTCCTCCTGCCCAATTGATCATGGAGGGTATCCAATGACCTCCACAGTAAACCGGATCGACCCATTCCAAAAAGAAAACCCTGGGCCGGTACTTCAAGACGGAAGTTTTCAAAGCGATGGAATCCACCTTGGATCGGGCCTCTTGAACGACTCGATGCGCCTCTTCCTCCCTACGGGTCTTAACCCCCAATTCGAGCACGGCATCCAGGACATCCTGGAAAGAGTGGGGCGTTTGCCAAAGGATTTCCGGTTTCGGAGATAAGGTGGAAAGAACCTTGGTGATTTCGTTTCCGGAGGGGGCACACACATGGCAAAGGTCCTGGGTGATAATGAGATTCGGCGATACCCTGCGGATCATCTCCTCGTCAACGGCGTAGACGCTTTCGCCTCGGCCCACCCTTTCACTCACCGCGGCATCGATTTCGGCAAGGCCCAGCTTTTCAAGATCCATCGCGCATCGCACGACCACGGGTTTATCCTTCGCCTCGGGAGGAAAATCGCACTCATGCGATCTTCCCACCAATTGATCCCCGAGACCCAGCGCATACACCATCTCCGTGGCCGCCGGCAAAAAAGAGGCTATCCGCAACTCATTCATGTAAATCTTCCTCTTTGAAAACGGAGGCGCCGACGGAACTCGCCGCGATTTCCCGCCTAAGGCATGTTGGACAAAGGCAATCGTCCCAATCAACCAAGGGACGGCCCAAGGCGGGAAGTCCATCGCACCAGCAACGACCTGATTGGGCATTGCAGCTGAAGGATTGGAGACATTTACCGCAAACTTTTCCTTGTTCCATGCGTAAAAGATAGACCGAACTCGACGGCTTTTGCAAAAGGCGAAATTGATTCGAGACTCCTTGAATGGAAGATGGGGGATGGACCCTAAAAAGCCGCGTAGCCAGGACTCCTTTCCGCGAACGAATCCCCTGAATTTGAGCCATTTAATCCACAATTCTCCCATGCTTAAGGTCGGGGCGAATCGGGGACGCCCTGTAAGTATTTCCCGGACCTTTTTTGAAAGTCCCATTGGACTGAAAACCTTTTGCAGCAAATCCCCCCTCATCCAGGATTGCCCGGTACCTGGCGGAGTATTCCGTGTAACCGGTGATGAACAGGATGGGATGCTCGGGCACGATCCGAAGGATATCGGCTTCAAGATCGTCGCGACGATTTCAACCTCCGCTGCTTTTTTGCCGCGGGCGGCGATATCCGCCATCAGGGAGAAGAGATAAGCGCGGCTGCGGAAAAAGGATAACATCGAAACTCCAACGACCTATGGAAAATAAACGTTACGGTAATCACTAATAACCTAACCGTGGCGACAAGAACCGTGACAAACATACGTAAGGCTGGAACGAATCCTCAATCCATGGAAATCCGGAATTTACCGGACCTACTTGCTTGTTTGCGGTTATGAATGGGGAGGGGGAAAGCAAAATCGCCCCCTCCGTTACCGGAGAGGGCGACCTTGGAAAACGGTGGAGCCAAGTAGACTCCTTTAGAACCTTCTTGATCCAATCAGGGCCGGAAACCACCCTGATCCTGGATAAATCCAGGGAAATGACCGGATCTTAAATTAGCCTGGCCAGTAGTTTTAGTTCCGAGCAATCCCCCAAACGCATCAATGCCTATGCCGATGGTGGATGTCCGGCCAATGAGGATGGCTATGGGACGTTGATTCATGGGCATGCCGATGCGAGTGCCTCAGGGAAGTGGGTCGGCTTTCATGCGCATGCAGATGGTGCCCGTCATCATGCCTATGCTCATGGGTGTGTTCCATTTCTTCATGTGAATGGGAGTGGCTATGTTGGTCCTTGAAGATCAAAAACGTCCCCAGGATTTGAAACCCGAACGCCAGGCCGTGGAAGAACGTTAATGGCTCCCTCAACCATAAAAAAGAGACGACCAAACCGAAGAGCGGTGCGGAGGCAAAAACCATCTGACTGCGACTTGCGCCCAGGCCTTGTGCGGCCATGATATAGAGGACGATGCTGGCCCCATACGAAATGGATCCAAGGAGCAAAGCACCAACAATGGCGGAACCGCCCGCATGTGGGGTGGAATCAAGACAGAGACCCAAGATCAAATTGCAAGTACCGGCTATCAGCCCCTTCCAGAATGTGCTCTGCATGGGAAGCAAGCCGTCGATCAAGGCGGTCAGGTTGTTATCGATACCCCAACAAAAGCACGCCATCCCCAACAGCAATCCGGCTTTCAGGCCTGCTGATCCCTCGCCCCATGACAGCATGACCCCCGCGCACAACACACAGAACGCCCCCAACCATCCCCTCCGTCCGAGATGATCTCGGAAAAGGATCACTCCCAGGATCGATGTAGCCACCATTTCCAGGTTGAGCCACAAAGACACCGAAGATGCCGAGGCCAGCTTGAGCCCGGCCAGAAGGAAAAGAGGCCCCAGGATTCCCCCGAACAGGATGGCGCCGAAAAGCCTCAAGGCATTGGCGCGATTCGCCTGGCTGGAAAAAAACCCCTTCCCGCTCAGCAAGAGCGGAAAGGAAACCCCCAGCGCCGCGCCCAAGTAAAGCATCCCCGCCAATTGTTGCGGGGTCCAATAGGAGAGCAGACTTTTACTGATGGGAGTCGAAAGCCCAAACAGAAACGCCGAGAGGATAGCCAGGATAAATGGGTACATGATAGTCTCAAGTTAGCAAGTGACCGGTGGACTTGAAATTAGTTCAGGGGGATGATCCGGAGTCCGGCCCCTGCTCTCCAGGTTTTCGGGATTGCAAGGTATACGGTATTCCGGGCTTGGTCCAAGAACCCCGTTCTTGCGCCCGCTGCCGTGGGTATGGCAACCAACTTTTGGTACCGATCCGGTTCGACTTCCCGGACCCTGTCCAGATAGCCCCCGCCGCAAACCACGTAAATCCTTTTTCCATCGGCATCGAGGAATACCTCGTCCGCATCGCCGTGGATGGGCTCCTTCCACAACAAATTTCCGCTTTCCGTATCGAAGATGCCGAGGACGGGCGGTTGCCTAAAGCCTATCAACAGGCGATGTCGCGATTCATCCAGCGCCATCGGAAAGTTGGCTTTCAACCCGGGTGCGGACCAATGGGCGGTGATTTTTCCCAGCTTCCAATCGACTATGGCGATTTCACCAGCATCCGGGATGTTGACGAAGATCCGCGTTCCGGTTTTCTCATACTGGAATGATTCGGGATGGCCTGGAAGCTTAATGTCCCAGGTTACCTTGCCGGAGTCCGCGTCCAGCGCGGCGAGTGCGCCGCTCCCATATCCGACATACACGCGATTCCGTCCCGGATCGTACCGGAGATTGTCGGCGTCCTCGTGGAAATCGAGCACTTTGGCGGGAGAGAAGGATTGGCCATTGAATATCCTTACCGTGCCGTCGCCCCCATTTGCGACGAAGACGCGATTCCATTTGGGAACATATACGACGCCCTGGGGTCCATCCAATCCCGTGATGGTATGGACGACCTTGCCCTGGCCGATGTCCACCACCTCCACGGTATTGTTGCCGAGGGCGGCGATGAATATCCTCCCGCTTGCGGAATCGCAGGATAGATGATCGATCCGCCCCCGTACGGAAGGAAGGGGAATGGACGTCACTGGCGCAGCAATGGCTTGGAGGAACGCGAGTGCGGATAGCGCGGATAGCGCGGGAACCCAAATCATCCTCCGGAGCCCTGCCGATGCGATTCGCCTTCCATCTGTTTGAGAACGCACGTCAATCCTTCTGCTCGGCATCCAGCGCAGACTTTACGCCTTTCGCCAAATCCAGGGCCTTCCCCTTGCCCCAATAATGGACGAAAAGGATGCGCGGCTTTTCCTCGATCATATGATGATGGATGGCCACGATGTTGATGTCGGCCTTCCGCAGCGCCTTGAGCACGCCCTGCACTTCCCCTTCGCGCATGGCAATGTCGCCGTCGACCACAGCCTGATTATCCTTGCCGGCGAAGGCCGCCCACGAATTGACTCCCATGCCCTTGCCCGCTTCGCAGCCGCAAGGCATGCGGGTTTTGCGTCCGATCGTCACTTTGAGCATGCCGTCCTTCTTCTCGCCTTCGGCTCCAAATGCGTCCTCAATCGGCTTAGGGCTTATGGTGCTTGGCCCGGAGATCGCGGGCCCATCGAACGCGAGGGACGGCGCGGGATGGGCTTTGCGGATTTCCTTCACCTTCTCCATCGCCTTTCCCACGCCTCCGGCCAAACGGGACAGGCTATCGTCCCCGGAAATGTGCATGAAATAGACCTTGGGATTATCGTAGAAGAAATGGTTGTGAAGCGCCGTGACTTGCACGCCGTTGTCCAGCAATACGCTCAATACCGGATTGACCTCATCCTGGAAAAGCACCAAATCTCCCATGACCATGGCTTCAGCCTTCCCGCCGTCCACGAAAGCGGCCCAGGAAGTTAGCCCCATGAAGGGAGGCATGGCGAAACCGTCCACGGAGATAGGGAGATCGGCGCGCGGACTGGTGACTTTGTAAATCCCCTCCTTAACGTTCCAGGCGCCTTTAAGTCCTGTCAGCGCCTGAATTCTGGCGGTATCCGAAAGGATGTCCTTGGCCGGAACCACATGGGCCAGGGCGATGCCGAGCCCGAGGACGAGGGATAGGCGGGACCCTAAGAAAACTTGCATGTTACGCTCCGATTCCGAAATGGTGTAAAGTCCAACCCAATGTCCCCGCGATGAGGATGAGTATGGGTTCCGGGAATTTGGTCCTTGTCACTACCAGGAAAGACGCCAAGGCGATCAAAATGGTGGGGACATCCACCACGGATCTCCGGCCCAGCACAAACACCGCGCCTGCGATCGCGCCCGTAGCCGCCGCGGTCACCCCGGCCACGAAGACCGCCAGCCCGGGATTCTTTCCGTGCTTCTCGAAATACGGGGCCAGTACGATCACGCACAAATAGGTCGGCGCGAAAGTGCCGAACGCAGCGGCGCTTGCCCCCCAGAACCCGGAAAGGAGATAGCCGATGAATCCCACGGTAATCACGATGGGACCGGGTGTGATCATGGCGACCGCCACCGCGTCCAGGAATTGCCTCTCGGTCAGCCAATGATGTTCCTGGACCACGCCTCCATAGAGAAACGGGACGATGGCGAGGCCGCTTCCGAATACGAAAGCGCCGGCCTTCACGAAATACAGGAAAATGTTCTCCAACCCCGGTGGAACGGAAGGCAGTTGGGCTGACCCCTGGAAAAGAGCCGGTATGAAGGGCGGAAAGATAACCGGCAGGGTACCGTGCCGGATACGGGGTATGAGATGGAATCCCAGCGAGAGGAATCCCCCGAGGAGGAAAAGCCAAACGATTTCCCTTTGGGTATAGGCGGTCATTCCCGCCATTACCAGGAAAATACCCCACAACAAGGGGCTTTTCTTAAGCGTCATCTTGACGAGCTTGCGGGCCGAGTTCACGATGATGCCGATGACGGCGGCGCCGACCCCGTAGAAAGCGGACTGCATCCACGGCAATCCCCCGAACCGTACATAAAGCCAACCGAGTACCAGGACCATCAGGAACGAAGGCAACACGAATGCGAAACCGGTCAGAGCCGCCCCGACGAACCCGCGTTTCACGTATCCGATGTACTTGGCGAGTTGCGCCGCCAGCGGGCCGGGGGCCAACTGGGAAAGCGCCAACCCCCGTAGATATTGCTCTTTGCTGATCCAGCGGCGGGGTTCCACCAGATCCCGTTCCATATAACCGATCAGGGCAATCGGACCGCCGAAGCCGAGGGTTCCGAGCTTCAGGAAGTACAAGAGAAGTTGGGCCAGGGAATATTCCTTGAGGTCGGGATTTTCCGTTTCCGATAGCGGAAAGGCCGAGGGATTCATTTTTTCAACCTTTGATGAAATAGGTATTACATTCTTTAATATAAGCATTACATCATCTCTTCCAAACGGGGAAACCCTGCGATATGGACACCGTTCAGCCTGAATGGGCCTTGCTTTTATTCGAACTTCCATCTTCCCACTCGAATCTCCGGGTCAAAATCTGGCGGAGGCTGCAAAAGATCGGCGCGTTGAATCTCAAGAATGGCGCGTATGTCCTTCCGAAGCGGGCCGAAACGGAGGAGGACTTCGATTGGTTGCGGCAAACCCTTTTGGATGGCGGCGGTCAGGCCATGATTCTGTTCGCCCGCGCCCGAAATCCTCTTGACCACAAAGACATCATCCGCCAATTCCAAGTTCTAAGCGCCAAAGAATACCGGGAGTTACTGACCCGCTTGTCCCAAGTCCAGTCCAAGCTCAAGTCAAGCGGAGCCGATAAGGAAAGGAAGCCTGGAATGGACGCGTTACGGGAAATCGCAGAATCCCTAAAAGCGGATCAACACAGGTTGTCCGAGATACAGAAAGTGGATTTTTTTCCAACGCAGGTCAGCGAGGAGGCCAAGCGAACCATGGAATCCATCAAGAGGGAATTGAAAACCCGATCCGAGCCCAAACCCAAGGCTTCTCTGCCACCCCGAAAGTCAAACCGGAAAGCCTATCAGGGGAAGGCCTGGGTCACGCGGAATGACATGCACGTGGACAGATTGGCATCCGCATGGCTGATCCGGACCTTCATCGATCCCAAGGCACGGTTCCGTTTCGTGGCGGATAAAAACGTCAAGGCAGCTTCCGCCCTGGGGATTCCTTTCGACATGAACGATGTGGAGTTTGGACATCACGGGGAGGATTGTTCCTTTGAAACTTTGCTGAAAGCCTTTGACTTGGGGCGTGACACCGCATTGAGGGCACTGGGCGAAATCATTCACGACGTCGATATCAAGGACGGGAAATTCGGACGCTCGGAGGGCCCCGGAATCAACCTTTTCGTCAGGAGCTTACGGGAAAAGTGCAAGAACGATTCCAAACTTTTGCAGGAAGGATCTCGCTTTTTCTCGGCACTTTACGTTGGGTTGAAATCCTAGCTTCCAACATTGAGGAGTACCCCCATAGCGAAGTTCGAATCTCCATGGGGTCCGGTCGAATTTCAGAAAGTCAGAAGGTTGATTCGGCCAAATCGGTTTATCTGGTGTATCCTGGTCCGGAATCCTATCCCATCGAATCGGGGATAACGGTATTGTCCTTGCTCCATCCTAAGCCTTAGCGGCTTGAACTCCTACTCGGGTCGAAGAAAGGGCGGCCTGGAATCCGACTTTATTCCGGGATAAGGACGCGAAGCCTGCGGGCCATTCGCAGCTTCGCTATGGTCAAAAGGTAAATTCGGACGAACTCCGCCTCCTCTTCAAGGGTATAGCGAATACGGTTCAATCGGTGAACCTGGGCCTCCAATTCCCTAAGGTGTAAATCTCCTTGTTGCCCGTTGCCGCGGTTCCAAGCGATGTCCCAGGATGATTGCATCGATTGCGTAATTCCCGAATCCAATCCGGACTTCAAGGAAGCCAAACCAGGATTTTCGCCCCCGGTGCTTGGTTGGCGTATGCCAACGCAATCCATCCTGGCCCTCGGGCCGCATGTGAAAGCTGCACCTCATCGAGCCCCCCATAATAATTGTCGAAGCCTGGGATAACGTTCGACCAATTGCCGATGAAAAAACGCCGATTGGAATTGCCCGTATAGCTGATGAGGCCCGCAGCCGGAACCTGCGCGGATTGCACCCCGTCCAGGTATATCGTTGCGGTCCCTCCGTCGAACACCGCTGCGACCTGATGCCATTTCCCGTCCTTGATCGGGAGCTTGACGCTATGCACCGAAACGGTTTCCGTACCATTGGAGAATTCGAATCGGGCGGTGGAGTCGTGCATGAGCCTGAGGCTGTACCCATTCTCCAGCTCCGCGAGGATTGAGGAGCTGTCGCCAAGGCTATCCGGCTTGATCCAGGCCGACAAGGTAAGGGCCTGCGCCGGCTCCATGCGCGTTGAGGCGAAGCGCATTTCCACCCACATGCGGCCCTGGATGTCCAAGCCTCCGCCGATGGCTCCCGGCTTCCCCTTGCTGGTGATGTAGTCATCGCCGTCGGTGCCCCCGGGTGTGGCATCGCGGTACACGCCGGGCGTATGCGTGGAATCCCGATCCTCGGAGAGATGCCAGACTCCCGCGAAGCCGGACGCGGTATCGAACACAGGGCGGCTTGCCGGCGGAACCTTGGCCCGGGAATTGCCCCAGAACAGCGTCACGGTTTGTCCGCGGCCGTCCGCGAAAACCGTATCCATGCGCACCCAGACGGCAGCCCGGGATGCCGCCGCGTCCCAGCTTTCGATCGCGAAAGGCAAGGGCGTGCCGTCCGCCTTGGCGAAGCGGAGATCGGCCCCGTCGGCGCGCGCTTGGGTGAAGTCGAAATTGCCGGCATCCAATCGCACCAGCAACGGGAACGAAACCAGATTCCGGCCAAGCGGACCGAAGGCTGCGGGATCGAGGCGGAAGCTCCGGGAGCGGGCCCAATCGCCGTAGGCGGGAAGATTCGTCGTCTGCGTCGAAGCCACCGAAATGTCGGTAGCCAAGGTCAGCGATGGGAAGCCTCCCGGCGCGGCCAAGCGCACCTCCCGCATCGTGCCGGTGGGAACGGGATCGATAACCACGGAACCGGCAGCCAGGGCCGCGGCGTCCACGGGTTGGAAATAGGGCGTGCCCGGCACGTACACGTAGCCGCCGGCGAGCGCCCCGCTATCAGGCAAGGCCACGCGCAAGCGCCCGGGTATGCGCAGGACGGCGTCTGGAAGCTGGAGCGTACGTTTCGCGAGGGGACGGATCCCGCCCATCAGGAATGCGGTGCGCCGTTCCGGATGGATGCCGGTGATCTGGATGACGCCGCCTTCGTCGCAGCGGAGACGATAGCGGCCCTCCACGTCGGATTGGAAGGGCTCGCAGGGCGCCGCGGAAGTATCGCTGACCGGATCGGCATGCTCCCGGTAGGCGCGCACGATGACGCCTTCCATGGGATCGCCGGAGGCATCGGTCAGACGGCCCACGACTATCGCATTGCCCGCTTCCGAACCTCCTCCGGCCAACTTGGTTTCGAAGATGTCGCAGCCGCACAAGCCAATGGACAAGGCCAGCGCCAAGGCCGCGGCCGTAGCCCTTCGGGCCAATCGATTATCGGCGGCAGGGCGCTTCATGGCTCGTCATCCTTGGGGCGGCGCGATCGGGGGAGCAATTGCAGCCCGATCAGGCAGACCTGGGAAGCCGGAAATGGATCTTCCTTCGCGAGTTTCAAAAGCCTTTTCCGGAAGGCCTGCAGCTCCCGCTTGATGGTCTCGAAGGTGGGCGCGGAAACCCCCAGCGTCACGGAAGAGATGTCCCGCTTTTCCCGGGCTATCCCATCCAGCGCCTCTGCGCATTGCTGCAGGATGTGCTGCTGGTATTTACGGACCATGGTGGAATTCACTTCCGCGCCGGTGGAAAGGATGGCCTGGACTTGTTTGTATTTGCCTTTGCCGTCCCGCCGGAGGAATCCGCTCTCGACCAGGTAGTGCAGGGCCGCTTCCGCCTGCTGGGGCGTAATGGGCGGCTCGACCTGGTTGGCCAGCCGGTGGAAGTCCTCCCGGAAGTCCGGCATGACGGCCAGCTCCCGCACGACCGGGTAATACCATTTGTCGAAGAAACGCAGCTTGCGATCCTCGAGCTTGAGTTCGGGCGTGCCATTGCGCAGTTGCAGCAGTTCGCGCAAATACTCTTCCTTGCGGGCGGACTTTTTTTCATTCTGGAAAAGCACCATCAGCCGGAAATACCTGGCCTCGCGCGGAGTATGCCCCATAGCGTTGGAGAAATGGGGGATGAAGCGCTGCGACAGCTTGCGTTCATCGTTGAGAACACGGTGCAGATACATGGAACCGGCGATACCGGCCTTGTTCAGGAACGCCCGGTGCGAAAAGGACGGATCTCCCGCCTTCCTCTGCTTGTAGTATTCGGCGAGGTATTCGCGATAATCGAAGTAGATGAAAACGGTTGGATTCATGAAATCGCCGGCGAAGCGCACCCCCATCCGATAATACACGAAAACATCATATTGGGTTGGAGAAAGGCGCGTTGAACACCACCTTTTTGGATACGCAGCTTGTGGGTTTTTGGCCTTCTTGCCGGGATTTTTCCTTAAAACTTGATCGGATACCGTAAAATCGCCCGGTCATTTTGGATACGGACCTCCTCCAGCCAAGAAGAATTTAACGAGCCTCCACTCGCTTTCCCGTATCCAAATCAACGACTCGGTGTTTCACTGAGGAATTCCTCCACGTCGAATCCGTGCGAGGAAAACCTCCTTACCCGTATCCATTTCCGTGCACATACCCTGATCTTCCTGCGTCCCTCGCGCAATCCCGCCTTTAGTTTCATCCCAACCCCGATAACGGGTCCAGACAATCACGGGAAACTTTCGCAAGGGCAGAGGAAGATCGGAATGAAAAATCATCACATAGCGCTGGGAGCGGTGTTTCTCTTGCAGTCGGTTTTCGCAGGGATGACACGGGGTAACCCGAACATGTCCCCACCCAGAGGCATTGCGGTATCCAACGAACCCGGAAACCTTCCGGTGCCGAGAGGAATGCGCAGCTTTTGCGATCCCGGCGCGTCCCCCGTCGGGAAACCCACCCAAGCCCTGGCTAAAACCTCCGCCGCCGCGCCCCTGTCCATCGCCCAATTGAACGTCCAGTCCTATGCCCAAACCGTCAACGCGATCGCGTCCTTCACGGGTACGGCCAACGATCTCGGCAACTTCTTCCAGTTCAATGCCGATACCAAAGCCTTCTATGGCGATTCCAACCGGGTCATCGCCCTTCTCGACGGGCTAAAGCAAAGGGCCGCATCCTTCACCGCCCAGGATACCAAGGGCATCCCATCCCTGGTGGAGGTCATCCGCGCCGGATTCTTCCTCGGTTTCTACAACACGGACTTGGTCTATCTCAAGGCATCCGGCGCTTTCGCCCAGCGGCTTGTCGCGGTCCAAGCTTCGTTTTTCGCGAACGCCGCACTTGGATTCGCTGCGGATAAACAAGTGGAAGTCCTCACAGCCCTGGGCGCACTCATGGGCATCGGGGTTTTCGGCGCGGAAACCATTTCCGGCCTTACCGCTCTGACCAACCAATACCTGGCAAAGCTGCCCGGATACGGCGCCGATGATACGCGAACCTCGGCCCTGTACTCGATGCTCAGCGGTTTCGACTATGGCTTGATCGGCGTGCATCTTTATGCCCTCAATGATGACGCCGGCAAAAGCCCGTGGAACGGCAAGCTGGGCGCCTTGTACGGCGCCCTCCGGACGCTCTCGCTGGACAAGGAAGCGCTCAAGAGCAATGACTATCTCCTCAACAATGCCGCTTACTGGCTGGCCCGCTGGGGACGGTTCGTTCCCAAGACCGACGCCGTCGCCGCCCTCCCCGCCATCATCGACGCCTTCCCGAAGGTCTCCACCCCTACCCTGGAGGCCAGCCGCGGCTTGAGCGAAACCTACGGCGGCGTGGATGCGCACGGCAAGCAGGTGGACATGAAAGGCGTCCTGGCGGACGTGGAGGCGACCTTGTTGCCCGTGCACTTGCGCTTCGACAGCGGAGCGGTGATCATCAAAGCCGGCGGCCAGGTGGATCCGAGCAAGCTCGTCAACTTGTACTGGACCATGAAAGAAACCGCAGCCCAATTCCATCGCCTGATCCGCAAGGATTCCCCCTTGGTCACCCCGGCCGTCGACGACTCCATCACCATGGTGATCTACAACAGCCCGGATGAATACCAATACAACCGCTTCCTGCACGGCATCAGTACGGCCAACGGGGGGATGTACATCGAAGGAGACGGCACCTTCTATACCTATGAGCGCACCCCCGCGCAAAGCATCTATACCCTGGAAGAATTGTTCCGCCATGAATACACGCACTACCTCGACAGCCGGTTTCTCATTCCCGGTATCTTCGGAGGAAGCCTGTACGACAACGATCGCCTCACCTGGTTCGATGAAGGCCTCGCCGAATTCATAGCCGGCGGTACCCGCACGCAAGGCGTGCTGGTGCGGAAAAGCAAAGTCGGCAACCTGGACAAAAACAGCCTCATGACCCTCGACCAGGTGACCCGCGCCGCCTATAACGGGGACTTCACGTTCTACGACTATGCCGCGCTCCTGATGAATTACATGAACGAGCATCGCAAGGACCTCCTCTTCTCCATGTTTGCTCATCTCCGCGCCAATGATGGACCTGGATTCGATCAGGTGATAGCGGGGATGCGGTCTGACGCGGCCCTGGGCGACGCCTACCGCGCCTATATGCTGGATGAGATCCAGAAGCTGCCTACCTTGACGATTCCTTCCACCTCGCCGCTTTACCTCCAACCCGTCACCCAAAGCCCCGTGCAAGACGTGGTCAATGAAATGTCCACGTCCATCGCCATGCCGTTGACCAATGCCAAGGTGTATCGATCGCCGCTTTCGGGCGGATATTTTTCCGTCACCGGCAGCTATACGGCAAACGGCGATTCCCTTACTGCTTGGGAGGCCATGAATGGGACCTTGGACGGGTTCCTGAAAACCCTGAACGGCAAGCCCTGGAACGGATACCAGACCATGACCGGATATTTCGCAGACCCCGTAGCCGTAGCGGGCGGGTTCCGGTATCGCGTGGTCCTGCGCGGGAAAATCGAGAATGGGGATGCCGCGCCCGTTCGCCCCCAAACCAAGCTGGCGCACACGCTGCCTTCCCTATCGGTCCCGAACCCTTACCGTCCGGGCATGGCCATGGTTCTCCTTCCCGCCTCGACCGAGGCCGCCTCGGAATCCAAATCGGGCATCGCCACCGCAGTAGCCATCGCCATCTTCGACTTGCAGGGGAATCTCATGCATCAGCCGAATCGTATCGATGCCGGCCGGTGGAACTGGGACGGCGACAATAGGCAAGGACAACGCGCCGCGGCGGGTCGCTACATCGTGCGGGTCTCCGAAGGCTCCGCGAGCGAGTGGCTGCCCATTGTATTGGGGCAACCTTGATCGGCGCTAATCCGACATCTTGCCTCCACTTCAACCCATGATCTTCTTTGACGGGAAGGGAAACGGAGGGGAAAATGAAATTCATCCCAAGTAAACACGGGTTCGCAGCTTTGAAACACGGGTTCGCAGCGTTGGCATTCGCGGCCTCGATGACTGCGGCGGGGATCCCAGATTCGGTGCATCCGGATTTCGACATGCAGGAGGTGCCCCTGCCCGACCACTACAAGACCATGGGCATCGGTTTCCTGAGCGACGGCCGCATGGTGCTGGCCGCCACGGACTTCGTCTGCTGCGGGGAGGCCCCAGTGGCCAGTCCCCTGAACAAGATTTTCCTCATCACCAACCCAGGTTCCAGCAACGCCGCGGACATCAAGGTCAAGGAAATCGCCAACACTTGGCGGCAATTCTCGGGTGTGACCATTGTGGACGACAAGATCTACATCTCCGATCGGGACGGGTTCTACAAGCTTCTGGACTACGAAAGCAGCACCCTGACATTGAGCAACAACCGCCAGAAAATCGCCTCCTGGCCCAATGAGAACACTTGGAACAAAGGCGAGTATTGGCACCAGTGGGTGTTCACCCCTATGTACTTCAACGGCTTCTTCTATGCGCCCTACTCCGGTTCCATCCGGTATGGCGGCCCTTCGGACGTGCCGGCCACCACTTCGTACAGCGGCGCCTTCCTCAAATGGGACATGGCCGGCAACCTGGAGAAAGTCGCCGGCGGCCTGCGCTCCCCCAACGGCGCCAACGTATCGCCCACCGGCGAGATGTTCGTGGCCGATAACCAAGGCTCATGGTTGCCCTCCTCCACCTTCATGTTGATGAAGCCGGGCAAGTTCTACGGCCATCGCCAGAGCCCCAACCGGGACAGTCTGGGTAACATCACCAAACTCAACGCCCCCAATTGGGCCGAGGGACTTCCCTATGAACGGCCCACAGCCTGGCTCGACTACTGGAATGTGCGTACGTCCCCCAGCCAACCCATCTACATGACCCAAGGACGTTATGTAGGCGATTGGCTCCTGGGCGACGTCTACAATCCCGGCTTGGTCCGCATCGCCCTGGACAAGGTGGGCGATACCTACAACGGTTCGGTGTTCTGGTTCAGCAAGGGCACCGGCAACTCCGCCATCAACCGCCTGGCCTATGGCAAGGACGGCAATCTATACGTGGGCACCCTTACCCAGGGGGGGAACTGGCCGGACGGCGCCACCATGCCTCTGTATCGGATCAAGGCCAAGGCCACCGCCACCACCTTCGACATGCGCGTGGTCCGCCACCTCGCCGACGGCGTGGAAATCATCTTCACGGATCCGGTGGATCCCGCCACCATCGCTGCGGGCAATTTCTCCGTGAACCAGTGGAACTATACCCGCGGTGAAGGATACGGCGCAGGCAAAGGCGCCACCCAGAACCGCACCGTCTCGGCTACGGAGCGCTCCAGCGACGGGAAGCGCGTGCATCTGAAGATCGCCGGGCTGTTGGACGATTACGTACTCTATATCAGGGCTTCCAACGTCAAGGCGGCGGTCGGTGGCGCGCGCCTCTGGAACGACGAAGCCTGGTTCACCCTGAACAAGTTCTCCACCCGCACTTGGGACCCCACGGTTTCCCTGGCGGTCGAAGGGAACACGCCGTCCCTCAACCTGGAAGGCCTAATCCACCAGCGCCTCACGGGCGCGGGCCTGGAAGTGTCCCTGAACCTTGAGGGCGAACATTCCTTCGCTTTGATCACCCTGAACGGATCCCGCGTGCGCACGGCTTCGGCCACGGGGATAGCATCCACCGTGCTGGCCACGGGCGGCTTGGCCCGGGGGCTATACCTGTTGGAAATCCGCCATGGGGCTGACAAGTGGGTCCGGCCTGTCAACTTGTCCCTATGAAGGCGCGGCGGCGATTCCTTGGCCACCTGGGAGGCCATGGACGAGGCCTTCTCCGGACGGCAAGGACGCCGCCGCATCCGCTTTTCGAATTGAATAATTCTGAGGAGAAGTATGCATAAGCTGAAGCCGTATCTGCGATTGTCCTTGGCCTTCCTCGGATGCTGCGTTGGCAACCCGTATGCCCAAACCGATGTCTTGCAAACAGCCTCTCCCGAAAATACCGGGGGCCCGATGGCATGCGGTCCGGGAGTCGATGCGCCTGTCGGCCCACGGGTTTTGCAAGCGCCTCCGGCGCAGCCGGCGGATGTGGTATTTCCTTCCCTGCCGCCAACCACCGCGGTTCTTGGAATCGTATGCGATAAGCAATGCCTGGCCTGGGCCGGCTCCAAGGCGAAGTTTGAAGCGGACCTGCACGCCATCATGCTTATCGCGCAGGGATATTATCAGCCATTCAACGTCACCTTCCAATTGAATCCCGTTTACTACGTGGAGGACGCCCAAAATCCCTGGCAGGACGTGCCGACCTCCTATAGCAGCAATGCGAGCAACTTCCGGCAATGGGCCGCTGCGAAGTACCCGGCTTTCCATAATATGGCGCTCCTGTTCACGGGCCAGAAATTCAGCGGCATCGATTACGCCAGGGTCGGCCACGTTTGCGCCAACGACAGCTATCGCTATGGGCAAATCGATTATTCCTATGACGAGCCGCTCACCCAAAGGGCGAACCTGACCACCCATGAGTTGGGCCATATTCTAGGGGCCCAACATGCGCCCACCAGCAGGACCGTGATCATGAGCCCTGTCATTTACGACGGCGTCCTGACGTGGGATCAAACGGCCGTCGATTCCATCAGCAAGATCCTGGTTCGCTACAAGAGTTGCTTCAATCCCATAGTGTCCATCCTGCCCAATGTTCCCGCGGCTTCGGCATTCTGGGAATCCCTCGGAAACGGTGAGTTCCGGTTGCTGGGCGAGCCGTCTTCCCATCCCGTGGCTTTGTCCATTTGGAATCTGCAAGGCCGGATGTCGCGGCAAATCACGCTGGAAAGATTTTCGGATCGGAAAATGCCCCAGCCGCCTCGATAATCCATCCCAGCGATGATGGTACAGGAAAACATTTCACGTTCCCTAACATTCACTGCCACGGAGGATCCAATGCTTCATAAAGCCACCTATGGTTTTTCAGGTTTGCTTTTCGGCTTTTTGGTTTCCAACCTTTTCGCCAATGCCGTACATGATGGGAAAGCGGGCGAAATCACCCGAACATCACCACGGTCATGAGGGTGGCCGAGTTTTACAAACCGGAATCGGGTGTCACCAACGGTTGCGGTACCATGGACAGCGGGGAAGGCGAGGACTATACGATTGTCGTCGATGGCAACGTAAACATCAAGCAGTCCGCTTCCGATGGCGCCGATAGGATGGAAATATTTCCATCTTCCTCATCCAGGGAATTTCTTTTGGTACTTCCCGAGGGAATAAACAGGGTGGATATGACCGCGTTCGACATGAGCGGAAAAAAAGTATTTGCGCTTTCAAAAAATGGCGGGAATCGCGTTCGCATGAATTTCGAAAACCTGAAAAACGGCATCTACAACCTTAAGATACAAATGGGCGATAAATGGATGGCGAAAACCATCCTCCTGAAATGACCTTTCCATACGTCACCCCAGATATTGAGTATGCCTACTCCGCAAGTCCGCATGGCAGAAGAACATCATCTTAGCCGCGGCGTGTTCAACAATAGGGCAGTGCGCCATCAACTGCCGGGATTGGCGGCGTCAAATAGGATGTCGGTGGTTTCCCAGGTTCCCATCCGATTGATTGACGGACCTGCGCTCCGGAGCCGCAGAGTCCTTCCCTGCAGATTATAGTAGAAGAGCCCGGGCCTCCGGTTTGGCTTTGCAGGCATGCGGTCAAGTCTGCGTATAGCCGTGTTCCCGGCGCACGAAAGCGTTGCCATCGAAGCATGCCCCACGGTCTTGAAAAAATCATCCAGGGTCACCGATACGCCAGGCATGCGCTGCCCCGCCATCCCTTTTTTATGGATGCCATCCTGGGAGAGGGCATAGGCCGTGGGCTCCATGAAACAACCGTCCAGAGGGCCTATCCCCAGTTCGCCGATGCTGTCATAGGCATTAAAGAAGGCGACGAACGGCGTGCCCACCAGCGACCGGTAGGTGGCCGGATTGGGATTTTGGAGGGCCGCGACCCAGCGATCGACATAGGTCAAATGCTGCGTTGTCAGGGTATCTTTCAAGTTACCCACGATGCTTATCTTGATCCTTTCCGTCAGGAGGGTGTCTACGTAATAGACCTGGTTATGATAGAGAATGGTGTCGTAGGTCGGGAAGTCGGTGACGCTATCCTCGCAGGCGAAGGCCGCGTATTTGGAATTCGAATATTTGGCCGCAAGCTCTTGCCGCAGCTTGCCCACCGAGAAAGTATCGGTTAAACAATTACCTAAATCCTGATAACAGGTGATCTGGATTGCGACGCTATCGGAGGGATGCTGCAGCACTACGTTGCGCGGCGAGTTGAGGCAATGGGCTTGCGCGGATCGGAAAATCCCAATCGCTGCGAGCATCGCCCCGGCGACCAGGCGCAAAGCCCTGCCGCTCGAGATCAGTTCCACTTGTCCATTTTATTCATTCGCCCCTCCCACTCCCCTGGGATTAAAGGATAAAAGGGACAGGAGAGGAAGAAAGCAGGAAAATCAGAAACGGTCTGGAAAATGGATACAGGGATATCCTTTTCCCCCACCAAGAAGTCAAATCTTAATCCGATTCCACGATTCTGATTTTCAGGAATTTGGATACGCGGCCTTCCTGCGAACACGGGATATTCTCCGTATCCAATTTTTACCACGGAAAATTAGAAAGCTTATCCTCGATAGATGGATTTTCAGGGTGTAAGCGTCCATTACTGTATCCAGAATCAAATACTTTATCTGATCTTCCTACTTCCCCGCCGCAGTTCCGCAATTAGGTTCACCCGGACGGTTCAACCGGACCTACGGGCGAAGAGATGGACTGCAATGGAGGAATGGATGACGTTCAAGATCGTTATCGGATGCCTGGCTCTCGGGATGACCCTAACCCAAGCCTCGGTTCCCCCAAAAGGGCACGATGGAAAAGGGCCGATCGCATGGCGGCTGCAAGATCCTCCGACCTGGCAATTGCCCAGGGCCGCCGCCAAAGGGTCGGCCGCCAATGCTCCGGACGTCCAGGTGGGCCGTTACACCGCCGATTCCCTGACCATGCTTCTCTACCGCTTCGCCTTCACCGACAGCTTGCCCATCGGCCTCGACTCCATCAACAAGGAAAACGAGACGATCCGGCAGCGTTACTCCGCATGGTCGGGAGGACGCTTCAGGCTCATTCCCAAGGTCTTTCCCACGGTGTTCAAGCTGAAACAGAACCTGGATTTTTACCGGAGGCAAGAACCCGACAACGGCAAAGGCTGGTACGCGTGGTTGGATGAAGTCAAAGCCGCCATCCTCTCCACCGGCATCGATCCGGATCATCCCCCGAAAAACACCACCATCGCCTTTTACAGCAAGGGGTTCGGTTACAACAGCAGCGGGGGTCCGTTCCAAATGAATCTGCACACCTATGAGGCCTGGGCCATCATGCATGAACTGGGGCATACGATGGGCCTGATGCATGCCTGCGGCCTGGAAGGCAAGGACAAGGTCCTCATCGGCAATGATAATCCCGCCGACAGCGAATTTTTGGATTACGGGAACCCGTATGACAATATGGGAATGGGTTAAAACGCGGATTACAACGTCGTCTATGAGGATTTCTTCGGGTGGATCAGCCCTGAGGAACGGTGGCACATCACCTATCCCGGCACCTACCGCGTATACGCGCATGACATGCCCGAGCGCGCCGGGACCATCGCGCTCACCTTGCCCTCTGGGAACGGCAAGTACACCTATTGGCTGGAATACCGTGACAATATCGACTACGGCGAAAAGCAGGGAACGGTGCTGTTCAACCTAAGTGGATATCTGAAGGGGGGACTTAGCCACGACACGCGTTATTGGGATACCATCTCCCTGTTCCTGGACATGACGCCGAATTCCGGCGGCTTCCGGAAAGACACCTGGTGGGACGAAGATTTCACCGATGGCGGCCTCGCACCAGGCCAATCCTTCACGGATCCTTGGGGTGGTTTCAAAGTGACCACGCTGGGGATCGGCGGCCCTCCGCACTCCAAATATTCCTGGGCCGAAGTGAAAGTGGAAAGCGTAGGCAGCCGAGGCATCGGCGCCCAAGGTCCCGCAGGCATTATGCCCAAAGGGAACGGTGAAATGCTTTTCCCGGGTGCGGCGCTTCCCGACTCCCGATACAACCTGCTGGGGCAGAGCCGCGATTTCCGCACACGCCCACCCCCTCCGGTGCTCCGGATCGATAAAGAGGGAAACCTGAGCTCGACAGGCCACGGACCCGGAAGATGAATAAGGAAACGCGCATGTTACTCACGTCCGGGAGACAAGGATGGTTGGCCGCGATCCGGAGGCAAGTCGCGCTTTTAGCGGCTTTGCTTGCCGCACTACCGGTGCTTGTATCCGCTCAGGGGGGCAAGATTTGCGACCTGAAACTGAATACCACGCCGGGAGTCGCGAGCGGAAGCGCTTGCCTGGATTTAACCCGGCTTGCAACCGGAGGGGCGCCCCTGCAAACGGCTTCCAACACCACCCGAATCGGCAAAGACAGCGTGACCTTGTGCGCTTCCGCCTTCGATGTCACCAGCGCCGGCGCCGCCGATATCGTGTTCATCTACGATAACAGCGCCAGCATGAGCCCCGCCCATGCCTATGTCAACCCAACCGCCTAACCGCCGGACACGCAATTCTATTGGGGCTCCCTGCTCGGTTGCCCTTCGGCGATCCCGTCCGGGCAGATCACCTACCAGACCTTGGAAGGACCAAAGAACGTGGTCAAGTTGGATCGGCCCTGCGGCGGCGAATACCTCGCCGGGGATCCGTATTCCGCACGGGGCGGGGCCATTAAACAGGCCGTGGATTACCTGTTCAACAATTCCAAGGGCTCCTCGGTGGGCGCCTTGGCGTTCGGCAGCGCCAATGATCATCTGCGGCCCTCCCTGCCCGTGAACCTTCCCGCCAACGTCAAGCAGATCGAGGACAGCCTTGTCCTGGACAATCTCGGAGCCACTTTTTACGGTCCCGCGTTGCGGCAGGCGAACACCTGGCTCGCCGATGCGCGCCTGACCTCCAATCCCAAAAATGCCATCGTCTTCCTTTCCGATGGAGCGCCCACCGATTCCACCACCTACCTCGCCGCGGTCGATTCGAAAATCCCCATCTACGGGATATTCTTGGGGGACGCAAGAGCGCCCTATCAACGGCTGGAAGCCCTTTCCACCCGGACCGGGGGCCGGTTCTTCCGCGTGGCTCCGAAAGACATCGCCACCATGAATCAGGTTATGAATGCCATCATCCAAGCGATCGCGGTACGGTCTTTCCCGGATTCGATCCTGATCACCAACACCTCGCTCAAGCCCCCCCAGACCAGCCGCTCCGCGCGAGCCGATATGATTCTCCACCCCGACGGCACCGTGACCCCGCGCCTGGACAGTATCATCGCCCTGCAGCAGGGGCAAAACGCGATCACAATCAAACTCCAGTACCGGGATTCCTCGCGTCAATACGATGTCTCGATCCGGGCCGACGGCCCCGTGGCCTCCGGCACCACCCCACAAGAGATGTGCCGCGACAATGCCGGCCTGGCCATGTTGAATCCCCAAGGCCAAGTCGATACGGCCTATCCAGTCACCGCCACAGCCTATTCCCTGCAGTTGACACGCACGTCCGACGATATCGCCACCGCCGGGTTGTCCGCCGCCACCATGGATGCCTCACGACCACAGCCTTGGGGCGACCTCGAAGCGCCTACCCTCCCGCTCACCGGCGGGGCCGGCGGCGCATTCACCTATCTGCTTGGGAATTACCCGTTCAACGGCAACACGACCGCTCCAGTCCCGCGCAATGGCACCTTGGAGGCATCGTTGAACGGCAAGGTTGCCTTAAGTTGGACGCATCCGCGCGACCCGCGCGAGTTCGCCAGGTTCGAGCTGCCCGCAGGAGGCAATCCAGGCTTGGCGCTTTTCTACAACGGGGCTGAAATCAGCCAAGTGGCCGCCGATCAATTCGATCTGGAAGTCCGCTTGCAACCAGGCGGCAAATTCCCCTGCGCAACCTGCAAGGTGGAAGCGCAACCATCGGGAAGCGCCGACCGGGAAACCCTTTCCTTGACCGCGGGGACAGCGGCTGGGGCGGCCGACTTTTTCGGTACGTTCCGGCGAGAGCTGAGCGCGGGCTCCAACCCGGGCGACGGACGCTTGCAGCACCTGGTCTCCGACAGTATCGTCCTCCTTTTCCGGGACCCGGCGAATCCGCAAACCGTGGTCCTGCGGAGAAGTTATCCTTTCATCCCGCCCTCGGCACCGACCTTGGCGTTGTACCAGAACGGAGTGGAACTCTCCCAAGTAACCCATGATCAAACCGGACTGGAAATCCGCTTGGTGCCCCCGGGCGGGGTCGCGTGCGACGGCTGCGAAGTGCGGGTTTCGCCCTCCGGATCCTCCGATCGCGAAACGATCCTGCTGCACCCGGGACAGGGCTATTGCAACGGGTCCTTCACACGGGGATTAGCCACCGTGCCGACCGTGGGCGATGGAATCCTACAGCACCTTGCGAGCGACAGCATCGTGCTGTTCTACCAAAATCCCGCCTATCCGGGAGAGACCATTCGCAGGAGTTATAATTTCGAACCCCCTCCCGGTACGGTGGATGTGAGGTGGCTGACGCCCATCGCGAACGGCGACGGATCCTTGGCGCGAAGCACGGATACCTGGATCCTGGCGAGCCCCGAGCGGCTGAACGTGACTCAGAAGCCAGGAGGCGGGGAATGCTGCGGATGGGTGGCCGGCCCCGTTTCCCGCAAGGATTCCCTGGGCTATATGGGGCTGGAAATATCGGCCAGCGATCCGTTCACGGTGGATCTGCATGTGTTCACCAACCTGGGCCAGTTGGTGGGCAAGGCGGGATTTTCCCTGGCGCAAAGCGAATTCGACAAGCTTCCCCTCGGCCAGGGGGACTCAACGCGGACCTTGACCATCCTTTGGGGCAACCGCTCCGGAGAGGGTAACCTCGCGGCTACGGGCGCATACGTACTGCGCTCCACCGTCACCCTCGCCAACAAGGGCGGCCTGAGTTGGACCGGCAAACGCATCTTCGGGGTGCTCCGGGCGCGG
>OBEQ012076154.1_pt1 | contig 24283 bp, 20 predicted proteins | sample 1670901 | NCBI WGS metagenome assembly OBEQ01 (sample SAMEA104232315, study PRJEB22302) | groundwater metagenome | biome: forest; feature: aquifer; material: groundwater | place: USA | collected 2011-08-07 | depth 5.4 m | reverse complement strand
TTGAAGATCACCTTTGTTAATTTGACTTTTCTCATTTATGATTTAATTAGAATTGAGTTTTAGCTATATATACCTTATGCATGAGAAAAAAAGTGCTTTACGGTTTAAAGATTGATTATTATTGTTTATGAATGTTTAAAACTATGATCTTGCATTGTTCCAGAATACAGTAAATAGCTTTTTATAAGATTCAGCTGTTTCTTTATTTGTAATTAATATTGCAATTGGTGGTTTTGCTGTATAGGTAACAATTAGTACTTTATCATTGTAAATCCATGTATCTGTGGGAAAATAACTGATTGGATAATATTTTATTTTACCTTGTGTGATTTTTAAGACATCTTTTCTCTTCCGAAACTGTTCATCATAGATAATCGATGTTTTAATTTTATTCTTTTTTTTTGTTTGCTGGTACATTTGATAATATCCTCCTAAAGTGTCAGCCATATTACCTGAAGCAAAAACAAAATGCGTTCCTCTCGGAGATAATTCTTTAAGCATATTATTCAGCGCAGATTTTAACCCACGGATGCCTTCATAAATACTTACTTGTTGCTTATTTTCTACAGAATTTCTTTTCAATTGTAATTGTGGTAGTAACTCTTTTGCGATCTGTTCTTTTTCTTTAATAAATTCAAGTAATCGCTCAGGATCTGTTGCTTGAAAATATTTGATGTTTTCTTTTATTACATAACTTGCTAATCCTTTGCTGATCAATGATTCAAGTGCATCATAAATTAATACTCTATGTAATCCTGTTTTCTTTACGATTGCTCCTGTTTTTGTCTCTCCAAGTTCAAGCAAATCCATGTACACAAGCGCTTCATTGTGTCGCAACCCTAATTGTTCTAATTGTTCTGTATTTACTATATCCATACTATTACTTTTCCATTATACTATTTAAATATTTCTACTGTTATCAATATTTGATAACAAATAATTAAATACTTATTGTTATACTTTTATAATGGTTGGGTGAAAAAAATGTGTGGTATTGCAGGAATTATATTTAATAACAATCTTATTTTTAATAATAAACTTTATGATTTATTTCATACACGGGAAGGAAAAAATTATAGAGAAAGAATACTCCAAATTCTTGCACTAGGAATTAAAGAACGAGGACCTTTTTTTCAAGCAACTAATAGTATGCCTCATGCGCAGTTTTTGCATTCCAGAATTCCAACACAATCTGATGAGATTATTGGGAGACAGCCAATGATTCTTCATGATTTTGAATCTGATAATGATCCATTTCGAGATGTCATGATTACTTATAATGGTGACATTTATGCAGATGGAAGAAAAACGCTTGAATCAATAGTTGGCAAGCAGGCAGATGCAAGTGATACTGCACTTTTAATTGCAGGATATAAAGCTGTTGGTAAATATGTATTGAATGTTTTAGGAACAACCAATGAATATGCATTTGTTGTTTGTGATGAATATAATAATAGATTTCTCGCAGCTCGAGATAATTCTGGAAATAGGCCGCTCTTTTATGTTATTGATACTCAAACACAAAATTTTATTTTTTCTTCTCTTGCGTTTCCTTTAGCAGAACTAATTAAACAAAAAGAGATTACTGGTACAATTGAACAACTCTTACCTGGAGAAATACTTGAAGGTGATTTTATTAATTACAGAAAAAGTTTTTTTCAACCTGATTATTATGGATTAGATACGTCGCTTGCTCCTCCTGATTTTCTTGAAGCATTTTATTATTTAATTGAAAAAGCAATTGAAAAAAGAATACCAGAAATGCCATTTGCAATAAAAGTAAGTGGTGGATTAGATAGTATAGCTGCATTGCATATTGCAAGAAAGATATTAACAGAACAGGGAAGAAATCCTAATGATGCTGTCCCTATTAATTTTGGTTTTGCAGCTGCTGAGGATCCAATTTGGGCAGAACGATATTTTCATGAGTTTGGAATTACAAATGCAATAACTATTCGCCCTACCCATAAAAAAGATTTTCTGGATCAATTATTTAGGAAATTGCCTGAGATTGCAGTAACTTTAGAAAGTACTTTTCCTAATCTAATTCGTTTTGGCGCGCTTTCTGATATTATTGCAAAAAGCGCGTAACAGCGTGGTTATAAAATTATGCTCTCTGGTGAAGGTGTTGAGGAAATATTTGGTTCTTATCCTGATGTGTACATGGCAGGAATTCATCCTTTGGTAGCATCCCTGTACCCTGATACTGGAATTTTATCTGCTGATCAAGCATTTATCCAACAATGGAATTTATTTTACTCTCAGCGAAGCATAACTGAACGGTTACGCGCAGATAGAATTTCAACAGGAAATGGTATTAATGAACGTCCCTTTATTACAGATTTAGCAATTGAGCAAACAGTAGAAAAATTAGTTACTGAAGAAAGGATTGGTTATTTACGTTATACTCTTCCAAATCATAAAGTAATTGATAAATTTATTTTTCGATTAGCAATGTATGCATTTGGCAAGCTTCCTTATGATTATGCATTTCGCCCAAAACAACAATCAGTACCTGGTTCTACAGGAGAGAGACAAGGGATTGATGCTGGTTTATTTACTGAGCAAGCAAGGAATTATGGATATTCATCATTCAATGATTATCTTTCTTTTTTAAAAGGGCAATTAGGGATTGACAATATTGAAATTCTTGATCCGAAAGAAAGAAGAATGACACGAATTTTAGGAACTGATGTTAATGATTATTTGATTCCAGCTGATTTTACAACTACTTCTGGTTCAAATGATATTTATCGTTCATTATTACCCTTTTTAGAGAAGTAAGTTTGAGGTGTGATTATGGTAAAAATAGCAATGGTTCAAATGACCTCTGTTGTAGGAAATATTCCTCAGAATGTTTTAAATTGTATATCTTATCTTAAAAAAGCTAAGAAACAAATGGTGGATATTGTTATTTTTCCAGAAGTTGTGACTACTGGTTACATTCTTAATTCTCGAGAAGAAGCATTTTCTCTTGCTGAAACTATTCCTGGTAAAACTACTGAAACATTTAAAAAATATTGTAATTCTTTGAATATTTATTGTATTTTTGGAATGATTGAAAAAGAAGAATATAATAATCATAATAATAAAAATCATAGTTCTCTTGAAAATACTCGACTCTATAATACTATTGTCTTTCTTGGTCCCAATGGTTTTTTTTACAAGTACAGAAAAGATCACCTTGGTTATATTGGTCTTGATCGATTTCTTGATAATGGAAATAATCATTTTGAAATAATTCGAACTCCTTTTGGAAAGATAGGCATACTTGTTTGTTATGATTGTTTGCATCCAGAAGCAACTCGCATTTTAGCTTTACAAGGTGTTCAATTAGTTGTGTTACCAACAACATGGGTATTGGGAAGAGAAAAGAATTCTGAAATTATTATACCTGCACGAGCTTTAGAAAATAGAATCTTTTTCTTAGCACTGAATAAAGTAGGTAAAGAGAGAGATTTTATTTTTTGCGGTAAGAGTAGGCTTGTTAATCCAGAAGGTGATACTCTTTTATTACAAACAGGCAAAGAAGATTTTTCAATTGTTGAAATAGAACTCTCAGAAGCTGATCAGAAGAAGATTGTTCTTGAAAAAGGTAAATGGGAGGCAAATTATTTTCAAGATAGAAGACCTGAGATGTATCGAAGTTTGTCTCTTTTATAATTTTTAAAAGTCTTGCAATTTATTTTCAATTTACAATATCTTTTTTAAATATACTTTTTTTGTTTTGCCAAAATCGTGTCTTGAAATGATATTTTTTTCTTCTAATTCTTTGAGAAGCAATGATAAATCTGTTTTTGATAATCCTGTTCTATACCTGAGCGTTGATTGTTGAATGCCCTCTTGATCATCAATTGCTCGAAGGATAATTCTCTTTTTTTCATCAAATGCCTCTAAGAATGCATTGAATTTTTCTTTTTTGTGGTCTGTTTGCTTTAGTTCTTCTGCTTTTTTGAGTATTGTTGTTGCTTCTTTATGATGTTCGTGTAAATCTTTTTGCTGCTGCTCTAATAATCGCTCTGTTTTATCAAAAAAAAGCAGATACATGCTTAATGAAAATAAAAGCAGCGAAAGTGCAAATCCTGCTATTCCAACATAATCTAATTTTGCATGCAAGCATTCCCCTTGCTCATTAAAACAAGTGCCATTGCTGAGTCGCATGAATTCTGCAATATCTTTTTGATTCTGCCAATAATGGAGTGAGAATAATACTCCTATAAGAATTGAGAAAATGAACATAATTGTTCCAAGTTGTTTTTGATTCATTGTTGTAGTTCTTTTTATTATAAGGTTAATAAATGTATTTGTTTATTTGTTTATTTTTTTCTTGTTTTATCTTATTTTTTTTGCATTTACTTGCTCTGCAAATTCTTTTCCGCCAACAGCTGTTGCAATATAAGTAATATTCTCTTCAATGAGTTGTCTATATTCATTAATTGCTGGAAAATCTATTAATCGTAATCCTTTTTTCCAGCGCTGTCCTTTTATAAAATGTTCAATCGCATTTGTTGTGTTATGATAAAATTGTTCAGCAGAAATCTCATGTGTATTTATTCTTGATGGAAATGAAAGATAATGGCCTAAATAATTGCAGAAATAATCTAATCCTGGTGTTGGTTCTTTATTCGTATAATCTTTTAATCTTTTCAATCGTTTTATTACTTCTGCTGTTGATATTCCTTCTTGTTTATTTTCTGTTGTTTGTTTTTCATTTTGTCCTTCATTTTTATTTTCTTTTTTGTCCATTATTTTTATATCTATAAATTGATTATTTTTAAAAATTTGTGCAATGCTTGTATCGCCATTATCCTCTCTTTTTAATAATAATGAGACTGTGTCCCCTTGTTTTCCTTGATATCTTTGTTCTGTACTTGATTCTTCTTGCAGATATGAAGAGCTATTTCTTGTAAATCGTGTATTCATTGTGTGCACTTCTTTTTCATATTTAACAGAAGGGATAAACAAGTATTGAGCATTTGGATTTTCATTTATCTCATAAAATGAATCGATTATTTCTATTCGTTTACCTTTCAATGCAAATATTTTATTTTTTTTATTGAAGGAGATAAGATAATTATTTCTTATTTCATGGACATAAAATTCAAAATCATTTTGATTTTTTTCTTTTTTAATATCTTTTATTTCACCATATTTATTAGCAAATAGGAAGCCAGTAATTATTCCAACTATTAAAGCAGTTTTACTGATTATTTCATCCTCAATTAATATTCCTAGACCTGTTCCAAATACTGCTGTTCCTAAGTAAAATGCTGCATGGATATATTTATCTGTTATTTTTTCTCTTTCCATTATTTGGACAGAAATCTCATCTTCTGTTGCTAAAATAGCTAATTGTCGTAAACCAATATTTTCAGATTTTAATAATTCTTCGAGTTGCAACATGACGATAGAATGGAATTTCCTTAGCATTAAAAGCTTTTTGCTTTTTTAACCCTGTGTTTTTTCTCTTCTTAATTTCAATTGATAAGACTTAATATCTCCTCACCAAATCGTTTGATTTTATTTGGTCCAAGTCCATAAATATCCTCTAAATCTCTCAAGGTCATTGGATTTTTTTGAGTTAATTCAACTAGTGTTTTATCATTGACGACCATGTATGCAGGTACTGCTAATTCTCTTGCTTTTTCTGTTCTCCATTGCTTTAATTTTGAATAGTTATTGTTTGATTCATTTAGTTTATATTGTATTTTATTGGGATATTGCATAAATAATTGTTCGTTATTTTTGGTGTTATTTTGTGTGCTGTTTTGTTTTATTTTTGTTTCTTCTTGCGCAAAAAGTTGAAGCGTTTCTTGTGTCATAAAATTACTGAGTGTTCCTGTATAGGTTACGATTAATTCTTCTTTTGCCCTGCTTAACGCAACATATAATAATCTTCTTTCTTCTTCTTCTTTATCGTAATCATCTGGTTTGATCATTTCAATGATTGGGTGATCTGTTGTTCTGCAGGGAAAATTGTGCATTGTTGTTCCGATAACATAGACAGTGTTTGCTTCTAATCCTTTTATTGCATGGATTGTTGCTAATGTCACTTCATCACCTTGCGCTGCTATAGAAGATCTTATTTCATCTGTTCTTAAAATATGTTTTATATTTTCTATTTTGAGTCTGTTACTTAATTCTTTTAATTGCCTGTTTGTACGCGCTAAAACAAAAATTTCCTGCAATGGTATTTTTGTTTGTTTTATTTCATTGAGAATAAATGCATATTCTTGGTCGATTGTGTCAAATTTGATTATCCCTGCTTTTTTTGGCGTTTCATCGATGCTTGCAGAGAGCAGATCAGGTAAGTTCATTGATTGAATCATTTTATTAATTATTGTGACGATATGTTTTGTTGATCGATAGTTGTGTATGAGGGTTAATATTTCAGCATTGGGATATTTTTGTTTAAATTCTAAAATATATTTTATTTTGCTTCCACGCCAGCCGAAAATTGCCTGCCTTGGATCACCAACACAAAATAAATTTGTTGGATTCAGCAATTCAATCAATTGCATTTGAATATTGTTGATATCTTGGTATTCATCAATAAAAATATAATCATATTGCGGCAGGTATTGTTTATTTTGTTTGAGAAATGAAATTGTTTCAACTAATTGATCTGAGTAGTCTCGCAATCCTTCTTCTTTCATTTTTGTATCAATTGTTTTGCAAATTGCCTGCATTGTTTTTGCAGTATTAATTTCTTTCAATGAATACTCTGAGGTGTTTAATGCAATTGTCAATTCACTTAACTGCTTGCCTTCGTTTTTAAAATAATCAAGAATAAAAAAGCAGTCATTGACAAAAATACTCATTAATTCATCATCACTTTTACCTCGTTTTTGTCCTGATGAAAAATAGAGATCAATTGCTCGCTCTATTGAAAGATTATTTTTTGATAATCCATATCGCACAAGTCGAATTCTATCTCCATAGTTTATTACTCGCACTGGCTTTTCATAAATCAAATGTTCATATTGTTTTAATAATTGTTCACACCAAGAATTAAATGTTTCAACTCTTACTAAGCTTGTTGCTGGTTGTTGTGAAAGTCTTCGTTGCAGTTCTTGTTTTGCTTTTCTTGTAAAAGAGATTGCGAGAATTTTTTGCTGTGGAATTGAGCGAAATGTGGTTAGAAATTCAATTCTTTTTGTAATTGTTGTTGTTTTCCCTGATCCAGCGCCAGCGATGCAGAGAATATTTTTATTTGTTGTGATGACTGCTTTTTTCTGAAAATCATTGTATTTGTTTAAGAAGAAATTAAAGTTTTCAAAAATGATTTTATCTTGCTCAGTAATAATTGTTTCAGGGATGTCCCATTTGATTTTTTTATTTTCTAATGTTGGTGTCTTAATCTCTTGCTTTCCTGCAGTTGTTATGCTCAATACTTTGATAAACTTATTTGATTGCAATGGCGCAAATTCAATGAATTTATGTTTTATGCAATTTTGCAGCAATTCATCTATCTTTTCTGCACTCTGCAATGCGAGTATGCCAAATGAATTATAGGAATAGAGTCTGTGTTTTTCAACTGATTCATTTGTTTTATTTCCCTGCAGAAAATCAGTCAGTAATTTTTTTCCAACTGAGAAGGGAAGTTCTTGCAATGCTTTCAGCATTATGAGGTATTGTTGATTTTGAATGTTTGATTGAGTTGTTGATTTGTCTTTGGTGATTGATTGATCTTCCTTGATTGATTGATTTCTGGCAGTTGATTGATTTTGAATCTCTTGATTTTGAATATAATTTGTGATGAAATTCTCTTCTTTTTCCATAATCTTCAGAAAAATTGCTTTGATTTAAATATGTTCGGAATTTAGTTTCTCTTTTCCTTCTTCATCAAGAAAATCAAGAAAATCTTTAGGAGGCATTGCTGTTATTATTTTTTGATTGTTTTCATAAGGAAAACTGAGGTAATAACTGTGCAATAACATTCTTGGTGTTTTAATGATTGCTAAATCTTCTTCTCGGAGTGTATGATCATTTGTAGTGTAATATTTGAATACTCTATCTCGATTGTAAATCTTGTCTCCTACAATTGGGTGTTTTATTGATGCTAAATGGACACGAATTTGATGCTGTCTTCCGGTGATTGGTGTGCATTCAATGAGTGTGTAAGTCTGATCATCTTTTTCAGTTTCTTTTTTGTAGTTTTTATTGGTGAAAATATGGATTGGTTTTATTTTGGTAATGCATTCTTTTCCTTGTTTTATCACTTTAAATTTCCATCGGATGTGTGTGCCTCGTTTTTCTGCAATTGGTTTGTTTATTATTATTTCTTTATCTAATTCTCCAAAAATAATTGCTAAATATTTTTTTTGAATATTTTTTTCAAACATTGTTTTATTTAATGCAGCTGCTGTTTCTTTATTTTTTGTACAGAGAATAATTCCTGATGTATCAAAATCTAATCGGTTAATGAGATGGATTGTTTCATATTTTTCTTTTAAAGAGTCAAATAATGAATTATCTTCATATACTCCACCAGGGTGCGTTGCTAATTGCGCTGGCTTGTTTACTATAATGATGTTGCTGTCTTCGAAGAGGATTTCTACCATAAACAGTAGGAAGAGATAACTAGTATATCTGTCTTGTTGCACATACTCCATAATTTCCTTATTGAACTAAACACCTACAGAAATACTGCAAAGAACAGAAGGGATTACTAAGGAGTAACAAAATATTTATAAACCAACCTTAATTTCTTTACCTTATGCAACAAAGTATTTTAGAAAGGATTATAGGAGAAGTAGATAATTTAGAGTTTAGATCACCTTTCAGGGATGTTGTTAATTTAGATAACCTCCCCAATGGACTTCTTGATATTGTGCAAAGAGCAATTGAACTATTAGATGATTCTAAAGATATTCAAACATTTAGGGATGAATTAGTAGCTTATATCTCTTCTGATGCAAGATATAAAAAAGAAGATGCTTTTCAATTAGCTAATTCTTCAATAGGTTATGCTACAGGATATTATGATGATATGAAAGCTAATATTTGGTTTGATGCTCTTTCAGATATATCTCATCCAATAATGGGCAGGCAAAGACCATTTTTAGCTGGAAAAAACCCGATTGGATTCTATCTTTCTGTCGAAACAGATGACAGTTATTTGAAAGCTTATCTTAGAAAAGAATTTACTAATATAGGTGGCGAAGAAAATAGTTTTTTTCCAGAATATACTGTAACAATTAATGAATTAGATGCGCAAGATGGTATATCTGGAAGAATTATTGCTCATTTATCTCCTAAATCAAGAGGATATTTGATAAATAATGGCGGAGATCATTATATGTTTTTGAGTGGAGTATGCATGGGTTTAGAACTAAAAACTAAGGAAGAAATAGGAAAAGAATGTAGAATTAAGATTGATATGATTGAGAGAAATACTACAGCTCAATAAAATCAGTTTTATCTGCCTAATTATTTTTATCTCTCTGATTCTTCCCGAAGAATTCTTTCTATTTTAACGCAGTCTCTTTGAAAACCTGCACTTAATTCGGCGCTGTCCCAAGAGATTATTATATTTAATAATCTCTTGGGACAGCGCCATGAATTCGAAAAATACTTAAATGTTTAAATAACAAATTAATAAAAAAGAGGCAATCATGGTAGAAATGAACAAATTAGTTTGGAAAATAGGTGGCGAAGCGGGTTATGGAATAATGTCAACTGGCGCGATGTTTGCGCGAGCTTGTCTTCGGGGTAATTTGCATGTTTTTGATTATACTGAATATCCTTCTTTGATTCGTGGTGGTCATAATAATTATGCAGTGCGGGTTGAAGAGAAAGAAGTTCATTCTCAAATTAAAACTGTGAATATATTGGCTGCACTTAATAAAGAAACAATTGATTTACATTTGGATCAATTGGTTTTCCATGGTGCTGTGCTTTATGATCAAGATGATTTTCCAATTGATTTGAGCAAGCTTCGTAAAGATGTTTCTTATCTCCATATTCCTCTTTTAAAAATGGTGCGTGATTATAAAGCAGAAAGAATTATGCGAAATAATATTTTGCTTGGAGCTTCTTTTGCTTTAGTCTCGTATGATTTTGCAATTGTTGAATCAGTAATCAAAGATTTCTTTCGAGGAAAAGGCGATGAAGTTGTTCAGCAAAATATTGGCCTTGCAAAAGCAGGTTATAACTATATTATTGATAATTATAAATCTGTTGTTGATAGTTTTCCCTGTAAATTGCGAAAGATTGTTGATGATCAAAAAACTCTTGCTCATGGTAAGAGGATTTTAGTTACAGGAAATGAAGCGTGTTCTCTTGGGGCATTAGCTGCAGGGTGTAAGTTTGTGAGCATTTATCCAATGACACCTATTTCAGGAATACTTTCTTTTATGGAGCGTTATGAAAAGCAGTTTAGTATTGTTGTGAAGCAGCCAGAGGATGAAATTGCTGGAATAAATATGGTAATTGGCGCTTGGCATGCTGGTACTCGCGCATTAGTTGCAACATCGGGCGGTGGATTTTGTTTGATGGTTGAAGGAATTGGGCTTGCTGCAATGACTGAGACGCCACTTGTTGTGATTAATGGAATGCGGGGAGGACCAAGCACAGGAATGCCAACATGGACTGAACAAGGGGATTTACAATTTATTCTGCATGCTGGACATGGAGATTTTCCAAAAATAGTTTTAGCACCAGGTGATGTTAATGATGCGTTTTCTGCAATGATTGAAGCATTTAATTTGGCTGAAAAATATCAATTAGTTGTGGTTGTTTTGACTGATAAACATCTGAATGAATCTCATAAGAGTACGGAGCAATTTGATCTTTCTGCTGTTAAAATTGAGCGTGGAAAATGGCTTTCTGATGCTGATTTATTAACAATAACTGAACAAAATAAGCAGTATAAGCGATTTGCATTTGCTCAAGATGGTGTATCTCCTCGTGTTATTCCAGGACAGAAAAATGGTATATTCATGGCAACAAGTGACGAACATGATGAGTTTGGTGTTTTTGATGAAGAAGCACCTAATAGAATTAAAATGATGCAGAAAAGATTTCAGAAATTAGAGAGTGCAAAAAAAGATATTCCAATGCCTACTTTAGTTGGATCAAAAAATGCTGCTGTAACAATTATTAGTTTTGGATCGACAAAAGGAGCGATTATTGAGGCGATGCAATTATTGAAACAGCAGAAGATTGATGTTAACTTTTTACAATTAAAATATTTGATGCCATTTCCTTCGGAAGCTGTTGCTGCTGTCTTAAAGAATGCAAAAAAGGTAATTACTGTTGAATGCAATTATACTGCACAGTTAGCAAGTCTTATTCAAGAGCATACTGGATTAACAGTTGATCATCATTTTTTGAAATATGATGGAAGGCCAGTTTATCCTGAAGAAATTCAGGATTATATCAGTTCAATTTTACATTTCGTAAAAAAACGAAATGTAAAATTGAAAAATTTTAAAAATTTGAAAAAGATTAAAAACACAGTAGAAATTGGAAAAAATAAGAAGATTAAAAATAATAAAAAGAATAAGAAGGCTCGAAATTAATGGAACAAAATGAAACAATTCATTTGCAACCTGTTAATAAATTTGTTTTAAAAGATTTAGCTACACCTACTAAAATTAATTGGTGTCCTGGTTGTGGTGATTTTGGCATTTTAATGGGGTTGAAGAATGCTGTTGTCGAGCTTAAGAAAGAACAGCATGAAATTTTTTTAATTTCTGGAATTGGTTGTTCAAGTAAAACTCCCTATTGGGTCAAATTGTATGGTTACAATGGTCTGCATGGTCGTGCATTGCCATTTGCAACTGGACTAAAGTTAGCAAATCATGCTTTGACTGTTATTGTTGTCGGCGGCGATGGTGATGGTTATTCTGAGGGTGGCAATCATTTTATGCATGCATGTCGAAGAAATATTGATATGACTTATATTGTTTTTAATAATCAAGTATATGGTTTAACAACTGGGCAAGCTTCTCCAACGAGTGAGAAAGGTTTCAAAACAAAAGCGACACCTGATCCTGTGATTGAAGAGCCGGTAAATCCTGTTGCGTTAGCAATTGCAGCTGGCGCAACGTATGTTGCTCGCGCGTATGCTGGTGATGTGCAGCATTTGAAACGAATAATTATTGATGCAGTTGCTCATAAGGGATTTGCTTTTATTGATGTGTTGCAACCCTGTGTTACGTTTAATCATCATAATACGTTTGATTTTTATAAACAGCGTTTGTATAAATTAGAGGATGAGCAGTTTGATTTTACTGACAAAGCAAAAGCATTTGTTCGTGCACAAGAATGGGGAGAGAAGATTCCTATTGGTTTATTTTTTAAAGTTGAACGTGATACTTATGAATCGCAAGTACCAGCATTGCAAAAAGAAGTTCTTCTAAAGCAATCACTTGACATGAGAAAGCAAGTTGGCGATGTTATGCGAGAGTTTAGTTAGTTTCTTTTCTTAGTTTTTGATTTCTCTATCTCTTTAGTTATGTGGTCCCTGTTAAGTAATAAATAACAACTTTTATATACTCTTTCTTATTCTTTCTTTTCGTGGTAAAGAGAAGGATTTTGGTAGTTAGTGATATTCACTCTAATCAGGAAGCTTTGGAAGAAGTTCTTAAAGATGCAAATTTTTATGGTCGTTTTACTGATAAGATTTGTGCAGGTGATATTATTGGTTATGGTCCGAATCCTAATGAAGTGATTACAATTTTACAAGAACAAGGTTTTATTTCTATTATTGGCAATCATGATCAAGCAATTCTTACAGGTGATTATACACTTTTTAATCATAATGCTGAACGTTCTGCTCGATATAATGATTCAATATTAACGGCAGAAAGTAGAGCTTATCTTCGCTCTTTACAATTTACTCCTTACATTGATCCTTCAAATGCATTTGCTCTTGTTCATGCAAGTTTTAATGCAGTTGTTAGCAATGGTTCTGGGTTAACTAAAGTGAGTAGGGTTATACCAAAAAGATATTATGAAACGTATCTTCTTTCAGAAGATAGTATTGTTGATGCAATCAATTCTTTAGATTTTGAAGAAGCTACAACTATTCGACAGATACCTTTAGGAATTTTTGGGCATACACATGTTCCGACTTTTGCACAAAAATATATTTTACCGCTCAATAAAGAAATTATTATTGATGCTGGATTTATATTTGATTCAAGAGAGATTACTTTTAATTCTTCTCAAAAAGGAATTGTTTTTCAAAATTCTCAATTAGTTCCGAAAGCATTATTTAATCCAGGTTCTGTTGGCCAGCCAAGACATGGAAAACCCAATGCATGTTATGGTATCATTGAAATTGATGGTGATACAATACAATTACATTATATGCAAGTTGAATATAATGTTGCTGAAACACAAAGAAGAATGCAAAAGGCTGAATTCCCCTTATCGTTAATTCAAAGATTGGAATATGGTGTATAGATTTCGTTCTGTAATTTTTTCTTTTTTATGAAGATTACTTTTACTAGTTGGTAATTGTTTTTTGCTCAAAAATTATAATCTTTTTTAGTAAAACTATAACTAATTTATAGTAACGTATTTGGTAATTCTTTTCTGAGTAGTGATGTCTCAATTGAGTATATACATCAAAAGATAGATGTTTTAGGATAACAATATTTATATAGTTTTTATCCTTCAAAAAATTACTAGATGTAGTATGCTCGGTAGCTTTTAACACAAGATTTTTTGGGTATTCGAAATTCCAATATTTTTTGTTTCGACGCAAAAAAATAGTTATAAACAAGTATAACAAAGGTATAATGAAGTATAAAAAAGGAAATTTTCCCAACGAACATTTTTATTATGTTTGAATTATTATGTTTGAACGGAAAATGAGATTTTTTAGATTGTATTGATTACTCATTGAGTAATATTTATATAAAAAAGGGTGTGGTATAAAATGACAGCAAGTATTTCTTCTCAGAAACAGAAAGTAATTCATGTTCGAAAAAGAACTGGCAGTGTTGTTCTTTTTGATGAATTAAAAATTACGCAAGCGATTTTTAAAGCAGCGCAATCTGTTGGTGGAAGTAATATTGAAATTGCAAAAGAATTAACGAGAAGTGTGCTTGAACTTTTAAATCTAAAATCATTTGAAAATGATACTCCTACTATTGAAGAAGTGCAGGATGTTGTCGAGACTGTTTTAATTAAAATGGGTCATGCGAAGACTGCAAAAGCTTATATTCTTTTTCGCAATGAAAAAGCAAAGCTTCGTGAAGAGCAAACAAAAGTGTTTCAAGAAGCAGCTGCTGTTGAAAGCAAAGAACGTGTTCTTTCTGAGCAGGATGATCCTGTTGAATTAATGTTTGCGCATAAAAGTAAAATTTTGAAATTAATTGCTCCTGAAGTTATTTCTCGATATAAGGAACTCTTATTATCACTTCGTGCAATGCAGCGAAGCGGAGAATTGCCGATGCATCCGAATTATCTTGGTGAAAATCAATTAGCTCGGGATATTTATCTTCGAAAATATTACGTTAAAGATCTTGATGGTAAACAAGTTGAAACAAAGCCAGAGGATGTTTTTGCAAGAGTAGCTTCGTTTTTAGCTGCAGTTGAAAAAACTGAAGAAAAAAGAAAAGATTATGCTATTCGATTTTATAATCATTTGTATCAAGGGCATTATTTACCTGGTGGACGAGTGATTACTGGCGCTGGCGATATGTATCGGCTCAAAACATTAGCAAATTGTTTTGTTTCAATTATTGATGGCGATAATATTGAATCAATTTACAAAGCAGCGTATGAATGTGCGCGAACGTATTCTTATGGTGGGGGAATTGGAGTAGATATTACTCCTTTACGGCCAAGGAATTCTATTGTGCATAATGCTTCTGATTTTTCAACAGGAAGCGTTTCTTTTATGGAATTATTTTCTTTAACAACGGGGTTAATTGGTCAATCAGGAAGAAGAGGAGCATTAATGTTAACACTTGATGTTAAGCATCCTGATGTTTTAGATTTTATTAATGTAAAACAAAATCCAAATTGGGTTACAAGACAAATTGTTGATCAATCAAATTGGTCAGGATTATTTGATAAAACACAATTGCAGGAAATTGAGCGGCAAGTGCGGGAAAATACACAAGTTCGATTTGCAAATATTAGTCTAAAAATGTCTGATGAGTTTATGCAATCAGTTGATGAGCAAACTCAATATTCTTCCAATACAATTTGCGTTTACAAACGTTTGACTGATGATACACCGCTTCATGTAAAGCAAGGTGATATTCATTATTCAATTGCTATTCCTTCAAAGAATTTGAAGAATTATGAATTATTGTTTCCAGCAGAAAGCATGGAAGATTTGAATAAATTTTTGCATTCTTATGGCGCTCGAGTAAGTCTTGATGAATTGCACGATGTTAAGAAAAGAAATATTTTTGGCGATTATGTTATTCCACTTCAAGGAGCAGAAGCATTAACGCTTCATTTTGCTGGTGATTTCTTGCTTTATTTTAATTCAGATCAAGCTGGAGAAATTAAACGATTAGTCAAGGGGCGAGAAATTTGGAATTATTTTGTTGCAGGAAATTATCGAACTGCTGAACCTGGATTAATGTTTTGGACAACAATGACTGATTATTCGCCTACAAATTATTTAGATAGGCCGATTATCTCGACAAATCCTTGCGGTGAAATTCCTTTGCAAGATGGTGGGGCTTGTAATTTAGGAAGCATTAATTTATCGCGATTTGTGTTTAATGGTTATACTGAAAATGCATATCTTGATTGGGATCTATTAAAGCAAACAACGCATGATTTTATTCGTATGCTTGATAATACAATTACTTGGAATGAGCAGCTTAATCCTCTTGAAAAACAGCGAACTGCAGCAAATGAAACTCGTCGTCTTGGATTAGGTGTGATGGGTATTGCGGATATGCTCAACCAATTAAGTATTGGTTATGATACTAAAGAAGGAATTGATTTATTTGAGCAAGTGATGAAATTTATTGCAAATGAAACCTATCGTGCATCTGCTTTACTCGCAGCTGAAAAAGAGCCAGCTGGATTATGGAATTATGAAAAGTATGCAAGAAATCCATTTTATCAAGAAATTATTGATGATGATGTAAAAGAATTGGTGCAAAAACATGGTTTACGAAATATTGCTTTATTATCTATTGCACCAACAGGAACAATTTCAAATGCAATTCTTGGTTTTGTTGGAAAAGAAAATAAATTTTATGTTGGTGTCAGTTCAGGAATTGAACCCATTTTTGCATTGTATTATCGCAGGCGATCAGAAACATTGAACAAAGAAGAAAGCAGTAAATTTTATACTGTCTATCATCCAACAGTGCAAGCATATGTTGATATGATGGGATTGACTGATCATGTCCATCATCTTGATAGCCTCGATCAAATGCGAAAAGTATTGCCTGCATTTTTCTTTCGAACATCTCATTTTATTGATCCGATGAAACGAGTTGAGATTCAAGGGGTTGCACAAAAATATATTGATCATAGTATTTCATCCACGGTAAATTTGCCGGAGAGTATTCATCCTGAAATGGTATCGAAGGTTTATTTTGAAGCATGGAAAAAGAAATTGAAAGGCATTACTATTTATCGAGATGGAAGCAGATATCCAATTTTAAGCGTTGCTGCCGAACAATCAGAGTTTCAAGGAATTAAAGCGAAGAAGTATAAAGTAACGACAGCAGCTGGCGATAAAATTTTGAAAGGTGATGAAGTATTCATAACTGATCAAGGAATGCTGACGACACCGTATCATGCAATGAAAGAAAATTTGCCAATTACGATCATTGATTTGGATTTAGCAGATAAAACTTCCATTAGTTTAGTCTCTGAAAAGAGTGCATCTTCAGAAAAAGATGGCGTCTGCAAGATTGAAATGAAAGACGGCAAGATTGTGAAGACATGTGAGGAATAATTGTTTAACTTACACTCTTTCATATTTTCTTTTAAATTCTTCAATTTTATCTTTCTTTAATAAATGGTAGGCTATTAATAATTGTTTGTCTGCAATTTTATGAGCATCACTTTCCATGACGAGAAAATCATTATTGTCTAATCTTTTTTCGTAGGGGATGTCTTTGTTGTTTTGCTCGTGTAAACTTTTTCTTCTTTCTGTTTCTATCTTTTTAAGTTTTGTTTTTAATTCTTGTTCTCCCCAATCGTATTGCATAAGTAAGGCGATATGGGTTGTTTTTATATCTCTTCTAAATTCAGCATAATTGAGTTCGTAGTCAACTTTTTTTCTTTTTGAGAGATGCAATTCTAAATAAGTTATTGGTTCTTTGTTTTCAGGATGCAGATTTGTAAGTTTCATTGCTATTTTTTCAAATTCATAAGTCCAATAGTGTTCTATTTTTGATAATTGCTGGTGTATTTCTATCATTTTTTGTGTAGCTTTTGTAATGTCTGGATCAGAAATATCTTGTTGCCCATGTTCTACTAATAAACGAATTGCTTTGCCATTATGTCCTGCAGTTTCAATTCCTGAATTATGCAGTAAAACAATGTTCTCAATATTTTGTTTACCCTCAAAGCCAGCTTTTCTATATATACTCAAGAGTTCGTAATCTTTATCGAAGATTGATTTTAAGGTGATTATTGCTTGGAGTTCTCCTTCAAAACCAGAGTTTGAATAGAGTCTTGCTTCTCTTCCTGAAATTTTCTTTTCATTCAGTTCAATCATTGCAACTGTATTTCCATTGAAGCCTGCATTTGCATATTGGATTGCATCTTCTGCTGTAATCCCTTTTGATTCTAAATCAAGCATTTGTGGTATGTCAGTAATTCCTGCTCTCTTGTAATCTTGTACTAATTGTTGCAATGACATTTTTATTCACCAGCAGTTGTTGTTAGGTCGTCATTTTTCTCTTCTTTAGCTATCTCTTGTTTTTTTGTTAACTCTGTTAGTCTTTTATCTATATTATTATCCATCTTATTATCAGAATATAGAAAAGTTCTTTCTATTATGTTCGTTGCATTAATTATTCCCTTGGCTTTTTCGTAATTTATTTTAGCTTTTTCATTATTATTTACTTTTTCATAAGTCATTGCTAGAACATAATAAACAGTTGCTGAATCTTTTACAAATTCAAGAACTTTTCCTAAATCATCAATTGCTTTATTATAATCTGCTTTATCATAATCTTTTGATTTATTAGATTCATTATGTTCTGTTATATTATGTACGGTTATTGCACGGTTATAATAAAGACGAGTAAGGTATTCAATTTGTTTAGTTTGTTTTTTATCATTTTTATTTATTTCTTTTTCACAAATTGTTATTAGTCTGCTGATGTCTTCAATATATGCTGGGTGTTCTTCTCTTTTATAATATAATTCACTTCTTGAATTTAATACTTGTTTTACAGTTTCATCATCAGGATTTTTATTGAGTATTTTTGTGTATAATATTATTGCTTTTTGAAATTCTTCATTTGTATTCTCTTTTTCATATGCTCTTGCTTTTTCTAATAAAATGTTTAATTCTATTTCTTTTGCTTTTTTTAAAAATAGTTTATTACCCTTTTTTTCAATAAACTCAAAAATATTTTCATGGGCTGATTTTGGATTATCATTTGCTTCATTATCATTTGTCTCAGTTATTTTATCATTTGTTTCAGTTGCTTCTGGATTACAGTGTCTAAATATATCATAAGAAATATCATTTACTTTTAGTAGTTTGTCGACTTTAATCATTGCTTGATAGTTTCCTTGGAAGCCATGATTTGCAAGCAATTGTATTTTTTCAGGATCAATATTTGCTTTGTATAATGCAATCATTGCTTTTTGATTTCCTTTGAATCCTGCTGTTGCATATGTAGAAATATATTCTAAATCATTTCCTAGATAGAATACTTTTACTAATTGAAGCATTGTTTGTTTATTTCCTGAGAAACCTGCTTCTCTTAATAGTTCAGTTCTTTCAACCCAAACACCGTCATCATTTCCATTTTTATATAATTCAATCATTGTTTTAACATCAGATTTGAATCCTGCTGATGCATAACGTTCTGCATCAAAACAATCAACGCCCTTTTTTTCTAATAACAAGACATCTTCTAAAGTTTCAATTCCTGCTCGTTGATAGGCTGCAAGAATATTATTTACTTGCATTATTGTTGAATCATGTTCAACTTTCCAACTTGTTTGTTGTTTTAGTTTTGGAATTCTTATTTTAGGTTTTGTTGTTTTGATTCTTATTTGTTTTTTCATTATTAATCCCTTCTCAATAGTAATTAACTCGAGAGTTATATAAACATTATTGGTGGTAATTGCCACCCAAATAACATAAAATATTTAAAGTTCAGCAATACACTTAATTATATGTATCAAGAAATTTTACAGCAAATAGGATTATCACTCAATGAGTCAAAAGTGTATGAGGCTTTGCTTTATCTTGGGGAATCGAATACTAATAAGATTTCAGTCAAAGCGAAAGTGCATCGGCGGAATGTGTATGATTCCTTGAACAAATTGATTGAGAAAGGATTAGTGTTTGAATCATTTGTTCGAGGGGAGCGTTTTTTTAAGGCAATGAGTCCTGAGCGATTGCGCGAGAGAATTAAAGAGCAGGAGATTGCACTTGATCATTATTTGCCTGACATGAAAAAATTGCATGGCGCATTGCAGTCAGACGCTGAAGCGCATTTGTTTAAAGGTATTGAGGGATTTAAGAATTATTTGCAATTGATTTTGAAGGAGAAAGAGACTGTTTATTTTATTGGCGCGAAAGCTTTATGGCTTGATCCTCGACTGAAAATTTATTTAAAACATTTTACAGAGCAGAGGAAAGCTGCTGGTATTACTTTTATGCATTTGTTTGATCATGAAGTTGAAAAGCAAAAGCCTGAGATTTTAAAGATTGTCGGTAAACCCTATAAGTTTATGCCTGCAAAATATTCTTCTCCAACGTGTGTTGATATTTTTGGAGATTATGTTGTTACTTTTGTTGGTGTTGGCGTTGGTGAACTCTATGAAGAGCCATTGCTTTTTGTACTCAAGAATAAGCTGCTTGCAGATGGTTATAGGAAGTTCTTTCAATACATGTGGGATAAATGCGATTGAAATAAATTCAAAACCTTTTTAATACCGTAAAATTTCCCTATTTCTAAAAAGGGGATTAATTATGGTAACAAAATTACGAGCACCAATTATTGTAGAAGGTAATAGTGATAAATCTCAGTTAGGGTTAGTTCATATTTATACTGGCGATGGCAAGGGTAAGACGACTGCTTCTTTAGGACTTGCTTTACGTGCTTTAGGTTGCGGTTATCGTGTGTATATGATTCAATTTCTTAAATCTGGGCATACAGGCGAATTAGCTGCAATGGAAAAGTGGAAGGGTAATTTTACGATTGAGCAGTTTGGTTCTGATGCGATTCGGGAGCGGCAGCAGAAATTGCAGCAGTTTACAGAGAATGTTGATAAATTTACTTTTCAACCTGATGAAATTGAACGGGAATCATCACGGATGGGACTTGAAAAGGCTTCTTCAATATTAAATTCTGGTGAATATGAAATGCTCATTTTGGATGAAATCAATTGTGTGCTTGATAAAGGGTTGTTGACTTTTGATGAGGTTACACAATTGATTGAAAAGCGTGGTGCTACTGAACTCATTTTGACTGGCAGAGACGTGCCAAAAGAATTGTATGAACATGCAGATTATGTTTCGGTAATTTCTCGTGAAAAACATCCTTGGGAAAAAGGGATTAAGGCGAGGAGAGGAGTAGAGTACTAAATAGTTTTAGTTAGAAGAAGTGGAATTAGATTAATTAAAAACTGGGGTTCAGAACGCGGACTTCGGGTCTACAAAGACTTCGTCTTTAGTATGGTTTTGTACAATTGTTGTGGAATTGTTGCGAACTTGGTGTTCATGTTTTTTTTTGTTATTTTATTATTTCTTGAATGAACGAAGTGAATTCAGAAATAATTCATAATAATAAAGTTTATATATTAATCTCTCTCTAAAATCGTTTATGGAATTCGGTTCAGGTTATTTTGGAAGGGAGGATGGTTTGAATTCTGCTTCTCCTGTTGGTTATTTTGGAGAAATTCCTCTTGAAACAGTGTCTAGCGGAGAATCTGATATTGAACGGCCGTTGTTTTCTGTTGGTGAGATAGGTCAGTCAGTTACTGAAGGTTCTCGATTTGGAACATTATTAAAGACGACAACTGATGCGATTCGAAAAGGTGCTGGTTGGATTGAGTTAAGCACAAATATGGGTGGAGGTTCTGAGTCAGTTGGTGCGGAATCATATGGTAAAGATGCTCGTGAAGCGTTACGTGATTTGGCGCGGGTCAATCAAATTCAATTTTCAAGCGTTCATACTCCTGTTAATATTGGAAATATGTCTGGCTATAATCCTCAAGATCGAGGATTTTCTGATGAATATCGAAAAACAGAAATGGAAGAAGTAAAGAAAGCAATTAAGTTTGCAGCAGATTTGGGTGCTGAAGCTGTTGTTGTACACACAGGTGAATTTCAACGAGATATGTCAACACAGTCATGGAATAAACAGCGTGAAGATGGCACTTGGGAATTTTTAAGTTATGATGAAGAACCAGGAAGAGCTGTTCTTTATTTAGTTGATGATCGTACTGGCAGAGTTATTACAGACGTTCGAAAATCACAAATTGTTCGAGAACCTGATTTTATGCGGAAATTTGATCCTGTGCAAGGACGTGAACGATGGATCGATATAGAAGGTAATTTCTTAAAAAGGGAAGATGATCCTGATGAATTATTTAATCGTGTTCCTCTTTGGAATAATGAAAAAACTCGTTTTGAAACACGTCGAATGACTTGGGATGAATTTACGAAAAGAGCAGATGTTTGGAATAAATTTTATCCAAAAAAAGATGGCTCACAATGGACACCGGAAGAGATGTATTTTCGTTCACAAATGGAAACGAGAATTTTGCAAGCAAGAGGTTCATCATTATATCACGGAAGAATGTATGATGATGAAAGAAAAGAATATGCTAAACTTAAGAATATACTTAATTTTTACAAAAAATTAGAGGAGAATACACCACAAGAAGAAATGTGGAAATTAATGCGGCAAGATCCTCATTTTCGAGATGTTTCTTCTACTTTTACTGGCGCTGAATTTAAGAAACCAACGGAAATTCTTGAAAAGGCAATTCGAGAAAAAGAGCGATCAATGCGATATATTCACGAAGCATCTTCTGCTGCCGACGCGCAAGCTGAAGAAACACAGGAAACATTAGCGCATGTTGTTCCTGTTGCAGATTATGCAAAAAAACAAACAGCGCATAGTTATGCTGAAGCTGGGATTTATGCAATGGATGAATCACGAAGAAGCAAGTATGCAAAGAAAGATGTGTATGTTGCGCCTGAAAATATTTTTCCTGAAATGGGGTATGGTTCACATCCTGATGAATTGATTGAAATGGTGCAGGATGCACGAAAAAGAATGGTCACTCTTTTAACATCGCCAACAATTGATGATCCGCATCGACGGCGAGACAAAGATGGAAATTTTTTACGAGTAAAAAATCCTCATTACAAACCTGACTTTTCACGAGATGAAGCGTATGAACAAGCACAGAATCATATTAAAACTACTATTGATGTTCAGCATTTAGGAATGTGGTGGAAAAATTATCAGCCATTGCAAGGTGAATCTGAAGAACAGCGAAGAAGTCGTTTTAATCGATGGTATATGAAACAAGTTGAAAAGCTTGAGAAAGCAGGCGTTGTTGGGCATATTCATATTGTTGATAGTGTCGGTGGAGGACATCATCATTTGCCTCCAGGACAAGGAAATGTTCCTGTGAAAGAAGCATTAGAATATTTGAAAAAGAAAGGTTTCAAAGGAACAATGGTTTCAGAAGCATGGGCTGAAGATTCAATGTTTGGTGCAGGGCGACAATTGACTGAAACATGGCGAGCATTAGGAAGTCCTATTCGAAGCATGGGTGGTGGCGGTGGGCCTGGCACATGGAATGATGTCCATTTAAGTTATTTTAAAACAATGCAATCGCCGTATTTTATTTTTGGCGCTTATTCACCGTCAAATGATTGGCAGTTATGGACGCAAGTTCCTATGGAGTAAAATTATGTGGATTGCAAATCTTGTTATAAAGCATGATTGCTTTATTGGAAATAAATGTAAAAAATATACTGTATCAACAATTTCTGTTCCTTTTAATTTATATATGCAAGGTACTACAACTTATTCTCCTGAGTTTCATACTCTTTGGGGTAATCAAAAAAATATTCAGCAGTTTATTGCAGCATTAAAAAAAGATAAGCAATTGCAGAATATTGAAGTTGATGGGAATAAAGTATTTTTAATTGAAGTCTCAAAGAAGAAAATTCCTGTAACAATTCGTAATAATCTTCAGCAGAAAATAATCTGGACAAAACCAATTCACATCAATACAAAAGGAGAAGAGTTTTGGGAGATTGCATCATGGGATAAGCAATATATTATTGATTTTATTAATCAAACTAAAAAAATATCAGACTATGTTCAATTAAAATCAATTAAAAAAACAAAATTACAGGATATTTATTATACACGATTATTACCTCAATTATCAGCAAAACAGAAAGAAGCAATGAGTCTTGCATTTAAAGAGGGTTATTATGATTGGCCAAAGAAAACTGATTTTCAGTTGCTTGCAAAAATGATGAAGATTTCTGTTCCAACATTTCGAGAGCATCTTAAAAAAGCTGAGAAGAAAATGCTTCCTGACTTGATTAAGCAATTGTAGTAATTATTTATTTCTTAAAATACCTTACATGTGAGGGTAAATTTAGTTATAGTTATGACGTATTCTTTTCTCAAGGTGATGGAGAATAAAACATGTTAGGATTAAAAACAATTGATAAGCTAGTTGCTCGATTGCAATTGGGATATATTACTGAAACTTCGCCAAGTAAGCTCTTGAATTTATTACAGCGGGATATTGATACTGTTTCTGATCTCTCGCTGGTATTGGTTGAAAAAGAAGTTCCTTTTCAAAAAAGTAGGTTTCTTGAGGGTCCTGATACTGAAATAAAATATCAGATTATTGCTGATCTTCAATATAAAGATATTTTAATTTATGATGCTGTGCCTTTTCATTTTCAATTTCGATCTCCTGAAGAGCTTAATATTAACATGACTTTAGGAGATAGGTTAAAAAAATTGTATGCAATTGGAACTACGTTTCAATCGAAAGGAATAACTGTTTACTTTGAGCGAGATAGAAAGCCATTCTCAGAATTTGTTGCGACATATGAAGATCAAATTGCTAAACTAGATTTTCTGATTAATAATTATCATCC
>OBEQ011464183.1_pt1 | contig 24286 bp, 18 predicted proteins | sample 1670901 | NCBI WGS metagenome assembly OBEQ01 (sample SAMEA104232315, study PRJEB22302) | groundwater metagenome | biome: forest; feature: aquifer; material: groundwater | place: USA | collected 2011-08-07 | depth 5.4 m | reverse complement strand
ATTGTGGCCTGCAACAATTATGTAAACTAATTGTGGCCTGCAACAATTATGTAAACTAATTGTGGCCTGCAACAATTATGTAAACTAATTGTGGCCTGCAACAATTATGTAAACTAATTGTGGCCTGCAACGAACTAGTTCCTTTCAGGAATAGTTGTTGTAAACTACAATGATTATGTGTATTACTTTTATATTCTACGAAGTCTAAAAAATAAGAAATTATATCTTGGTTCTACCCCTGATTTAAAAGAAAGATTAAAATCCCACAACAATGGAGAAAATAAAGCTACTAAACCTAATATTCCTTACGAGTTAATCTTCTACTCAGGATTTAAAAATAAGGAAGATGCTATAAGTTGCGAACAGTATTTCAAAACTACTGCTGGCTGGAAAAGAATTCACAAAATGTTGAAGAATACACTACAATAAAAATACTCCAATTTGAATCATCCTATTATTTCTGCTACCATTCCTCCTGATATGGGAATAGAAGGCGGGTTTGGAGGGATTTTAAGATGCAGAGATCATTTTCGCAATCCCGAATTTTCTCAGCAAGAATTAGATATATTATTCAGAAACCAAGGTGGCCACGGAGAGCCTATTTTAATTGATCCTCCACCTCAAACCTTCAATGAATTACTAGAGGCAGATGAGGGAACTGCACGTTTATTGCAACTTGCTTGTGTTTTTACTAATAGAGGAAGGTCACTCAGTCTTATTGGTGGTTTAGCTGTAGCAGCTTACACTGGAAGAGTTTACAGATGTCATGATGACCTAGATTTTTGCGGTCCCCGAGATTGGTTTGAATCTCCTCAGACAAGAGATCCTGGGATGCAACAACTTACTAATTCTATATATCGAGTTATGGTTAAAAATCCTCAACCTGAACAAAAACCACCCCAATTTCAAGTGGATCTTTTTGTATACGATGGTAACGGATTTCCCTATGATTTTGGTGGGGATGATAAAGGACATATACCAATTGGCCTACTATATCCTCTACAGACAGTTACCAGATCCTTATATGGACTTCCCCTTAGAGTTGCTCCACTATTCCTGGTAGCTGGATTAAAGAGTATGGATAGTCGACCAAAAGGACGATTGGATTATCAAATGCTTGCTGCTGAAATTTTGTAATCTTGCTGTATACATCACCCTTGAGAATTTATTTGAGATCTTTCCAAATTGATTTTTATCTCAAGAGGAAGTTCAGCAACAAGGTGAAATGCATCCGCTCCTTCTTCTTTAACCTTGACTTGAAATATATAGTCCCCTTTCTTTGACAAAGGTAAACCACTTATTTTCATCCTGCTTCTAAATCTCCGTGAAGTTTTTGGAATCTCCATATTCTGCATGTTTTTCAATAACTCCTTATTATCTGGGTCTAACAAAATATATTCTACATCACCTTTTATAGATTCTATTTCTTTGCTCCTTTGCCACAGGCTCACTATTTCGTAGTTCATAGGAATACCAAGTTTTTCAGGCAACTTTCCTGCATTATTTATAGGAGTCAAAACAATAGATAACTGTTCAAGAACCCCATGGATTGAAACGTTGTTATCAGACTGATCAATAACACTCTCTTTACATAATACTGACCAGATATGTTGAATTTTCATATTGTTACACTTTGGTAATAGAATGCTTTCCCAATTGCTTCATCTTTACTCATTTCTGTCCTAATCTCCAAATCTAGGGTATCAGCTCCCTTTAGCAAATTATTCTTCGTTAAATTGACAGCCGTGCCAGATGCTGTAACTGTAGAAAGATTATGAGAAGCATCAAGGCCACGAGTAAAGTATACCTTTCTTTCTACACTTGGTCGTATATCCTCTGGTGAAAGAGTAAGCAGAACACTTGTTTTATCATCAGGTGAAATAAATTCTACTTCATAAGCCTCTCCACCTTTGTATATCTCAACAACAGTTCCTCTACTACTTTCTATAAGTTTATTTTCTTTAATGTCGTGCGTTAGCTCAACTACTTCTAATTCTTTAAACATTACATATCTCCTTTCATTAAGTATATTATACACTAGGGTGGGCAGTTACGAGGTGTGGTATTTTACTACCACTTTGACTGCATTTGACTTGCCTATTTTTAATAATGCCTGTTCAAGCTCTGTAATATTCGATTCATTGTAACCAATTCTTCTAAAGAATTTAGCTTTTGATTTACCCTCTTGGTGCGTTAATGAAAGCAAATAGTTAGCCAGCTTCTCGCTTTTAATAATTGAATTCCTCTGATATGGCAGTTTCATTTGGATAATTATATCACTGCTCGTGATTTTGATTAAAGTTTACTTGAATAGTTCGGAAATCATTCACAAACCCCTGCCAAATATTTATTTTGGGTAATTGGAATAGAGCCAGTGGTAGATTTTCTCATCTTTTACTTCAAAAAGCTGATCTGAATTTTCCTCCTTATCCAGATCAAATACCCGGTACTGGTTTACCTCAAACAACAGACTATCTGATACAGGACAATTATCAACATAGCCTTTTAAATCCTCTGTTCTTTTGATAGTGTGATCACAAACTCCTATTTTTTTCCCTTTTTCTGACACTTTATTTTCCTTTTGCAGCAGATAATACAAAGGTAAACTAATATTAAATGAAGAATCAGAACTTAAAATTCTAAAACTGTTACTTCCTGTACTTTTTTCTAGATTTTGTTTAATAGATAGCATCAATGGGGCCTGGCTATCTTGATGAACAATCTGCCAGTTCGAATAAGCAGCAGTTGCTAAAATTAATAAAAATATTACCAGGCCTAGAATTTTGTGATATTTACTAATCATCCAAACAGACCAGGTTGTAAAAAATATAAAAAAAGGATGATAAACAATTAAATAAACACTCATTCTGGGACCTTTATAAAAATGGAGCATGATTATTTGCAGCAAAAATGTCCAAAAAATTATGGTCACAGAATATGGTTGTTTTATTTTGTTTTTAAGACTTAGAAATAAACTAATCAGTAGTATGCTAACAAACAGGTAACCAGATTTAGGCTGGTTTACCATAACCTCACCCCACAGCTTTGGCCAAAAACTGACCAGATCAGTGATCCAATTTGTTTGAATATTAAATTTGTTCTGGCCAGATATAAAGTAATTAGCAACACTAGTAATCCACGCTCCTTGATGCAAAATATCAAAATAGATTAAAGGAATGAACACTAAAAGTGTTCCAATTAAAATCCCTGCTAACACCTTGATTCTGATTTTAAAAGTAAATTTATTAAAGACTAGGGTCAGCAGTAAAAGAGGCAATAATCCTAAAGATTGAAAATGCAAATTAATAGCCAGACCCACGGATAAACCTAAGATGACAGAAAATAAAATTTTACCCTGATCAACAATTTTTTGCAGACTGAAAAAAGCCACACTGACTGCAAAACCAATTAACATGGGGTTTAACATATCTGGCGCATTAAACACATCCTGAGAGACAAAAGCAGCTATCAGGCCTAAAATAAATCCAAACTTATTACCCAGTAGGTTTTTCCCAAAGTAATAGAAAATCAGCACAGAAATTATAGAAAGAATAGTAAAACCTATCCAGGGACCAAAATAATGAATTGGGGTAAATACCAGGGTAAATAACCCAATCAACCAATAGTATAATGGTCCAAAGGAGAAGAAACCGGCTGAAGAAGGAGGTCCAAGCAAAGGAAGAGTCTGATGACTGAGGATATATAGCCCAATAATGCCATCCCTGGCTTGATCCTGACTTAGAGTCCAACGATTAGTGTAGTTAAAAAATCTCCAGAAAATATCAAAAAATAACACCAGAAAAAAAATCACGGCAATTTATTATATACTTAAATTACTTTTTGACAAAAGTAAATCAACTATGATATAGTAAAGCTATATGAAAATGACTTTACTCTCTTCTAAAGGACAGATTACAATTCCTAAAGAGATGCAACTGATGCTTAATATCGGCCACAGAAGCAAACTTGCTCTCTATCCCCAGGGAGATACCCTGATAATTAAACCTTTACGCAGTTCTATTGTTGAACAAACTGCAGGCAGTTTAAAAAACCATATCCCCCAAGGAAAAATAGGCATTCCTTTTTCCAAGATACTGGATGAAACAAAAAAAATAGCAGCAAAAAAACTGGCTGACAGGAAATGAAAGAACTGTATCTTGATACCAATGTGCTTCTCCGCTATCTTTTAGGTGATATTCCAGACCAATTTCAGGAAGCAAAGAAGATAATTGAAACAATTGAGAAAGGAGAGACAAAGGGGTTTCTCTCCATTTTAGTAGTTAATGAACTTATTTGGATTTTAGAAAATTACTATTCCCTAAAACGGAATGTCTATATCCCAAAATTATTAAAACTCCTTCTGATTGATCAAATCAAGATTATGGAAGTTAAAAAGGATATTTTGGCAAAAATCTTAGAAAAAATGCAAAAACAAAAGATTGATTTTACTGATATGTATTTAGTCCATGTTGCACCTGTTGGAAAAATAGTATCTTTTGATCAAGATTTCAAAAAAATTCATATCTAAACTCCATACATGAAAATTATTTTTTTAGGAACAAATGGCTGGTATACTACTTCTCTCACTATAAATTTATCAGGGCCTACTTGCTTACGCTCGCAGGCCTCGAACTAAAAGAGCTTCCGCTTACCTTTTGATATAATCACTTCCAAGAATAATGAGGATTTCCGCCTTTGGTTTTACCTCGCCTTCAGGCAAGGTGGAGACTTGCGCTCCTAAAAATTCTGCTATTACTTTGGCCTCTGATTCTTTACCTGGAAGAAGTGACACCACGATTGTTTTCTCATAATCATTTTTCTTGGCGTTTTCTTTACCAGCCACTTCAACATTGGGAAGCTTCTCTTTCACCTGCTTTTCTGCTTTTGAGGCAAGACCTAAAGTAGCTGTACCATTATAGATTGCCACCTTGACCGCTACTTTTACTTGAGCCGAAGAAGTGGCGCTACCTGTGCCTCCAAGATTGATTGTTGAAACTTCAATAATTTTACTTATGGCGGGACGGTATAATATTGCTTTGCGTGCCTGGGTGTAAATGAGCACCTTATCGCCATTCTCGGCTTTTTGGAAAAATGCTTGGTCGGCAAGTTTTTCTTTGTCGGAAACTGTGGCCACAGTGGGCTCCTCATTGGGAAGATCAATAAATTTGCCAACCTGCCTGGTAAGTGCTTGTACTTCTTGTTTTGCAACCGCGGTTGGATTTTTGAGCATCTCCTGGCTTTTCTGGTACTTATCATAGAAATAGTAGGAGGGAACAGCGGCAAGCATAATCACTGCTACAATAATAAGCGGTATGAGAAATGACTTCTTTGGAGGTAGGTTTATTTTTCTCACTGCTAATTTAGCGTAGAGAATTTTGAACCTGTTGTCAAGCACTATAGATTTTTGCTACGATGGAAGTATGGGAGAAAAATTCAAAGTTCAAAATTCAAAATTCAAAATTATTGTTTTATTATTACTTTTAACTTTTAACTTTTTACTTTTTACTTTGCCTTTTTATGTCCATGCTGTGGAGAATCAGATTTCGGTCACAGCAACTGTTCCAGCAAATGCCAACAGCGTCCAGCTTAATCTTATCCCACTCAATACAGCAACGGAAGTCTCCCAGAATACCTTTATGGATTTTGAAGTTACATACGGGTCATATCTGACAAGCACCAGCAATTTGACCATAGAGGTTGAGGGCCGTCAGGGAATAATAGAAGGAAGCGGGGCTCCTTCAATTGATATTACTGACTATGTCTATGGCAGCGCAACAAATGCAATCAATAATATCCCGCCTGTTATTGATCCTGTACATAGAAAAATCATCTGGAATATTACGGCCTTTCCGGCAAACACCCAAGACAAAAAAGTACGGTTTGCCATACAGACAAACAGTGCTTATACAGGATCTTCAAGAGTCAACTTTTCTGTTGTGGCACGCATTATCGGGCCGGGGTTTGTCACCCCGGATAAAGTAATTACAAAAGTATACAAATACAACCCAAGCCAAACAACCAGCACCTCAACCACTGCAACTACCCCTTCGACAAGCTCAGGGCCTTCGGCCTCTCAAACAACTACAACATCGCCAACAACTACTACTCCATCTTACCCCCCGGGCTATATTCCCCCTTCTGTTTTTCGCAACATCTTTATTCCAATTATCTCTGCCCAAGATGCAAGAATCTTTATCAGCACCTATAGCAAATATTTCTCTTCTGTGAGGTATGGATCTTCCCCTTATCTTCTTAATAATAAGGTAACTTCCTTAAATAAAACCGATAAGGTAGCATTAGAGCTGACAGATCTCAAACCTGACACCACCCACTATTTTAAAGCAGAAGTTAAAGATGAAAAAGGAATTGTAACCGGAACAGAAACATTTACCTTTAAGACCGCGGAAGTTTCCGACAAACCGCAAGTTGAAAAATCAACCTTTCTTGTCACCAGCCAAAGTAATGTTATCTCCACCCCATCACAAACAACAACTGATGACGGCCAGCCTTCAGAGCAAAAACCCGCCATTATAGTACCCAAACAAACCTCTTATGAAATCCGTTTTGCTTTGAAAAAAGGCCAGACAGCCAAAAAAGTGCAAGCCATTGTCCGGAACAAAACTGTTTTAGGTATCAGCACAGCTTATGCCGAAGAACCAAATACCGAAGTTGTTGATATGGTTGAGGTAGAACCCGGGGTATATTCAGGAAGTTTAAAAAGCAAACCAGAACCCGGATATTATGAACAGTTTATCCGCATCGAAGACCACAAAGGCAATATTGCTGAAGAAAAAGTTGCTGATATTAAGGTAATGAAGCCATTCACAGTACTTTCAAAATCAGATAATAGTCCTGTTGAGAATGCACGGGTACTACTTTCTATCTATAATCCAAAAGATAGGACTTACCAGACAATTGGACCAAATGTCATTCCCATAAAAAATCCCAGCTACTCGCAAGGAAATGGAGAAGTACCCTTGACCCTTCCGCAAGGCAAATATAAAGCTTTGGTTGCCAACTTAGGCTATAAAGAAGAAGCTGTGGAGTTTACAATCGGGATAAATCTTGATGATAGTTTCCCAACAGTCTATCTGGAGAAAGAACCCTTCAATATCATAAATATAATAAGATATTTTGGCCGGACTGTCCGGGATGTTTTTCTTTTTAACACTCAAACATATCTTGAAAGCCTCTCTCAGTCACTGCGCTTCTTCAATTTAATTGCTGCTGCCTCTATCGGCTCCCTGGTCATGCTAACACTGCTCTCTTTTTCCATGCGGACACACATCCCGCTTTTGCAACTTCCAAAATACCTTCTCTTCCATATTAAAAAACTGCTTCCCGGTTCCACCACTGTTATGCACATTCATGGAACTATAGTTGATGCAAATCTTCATTTCCCAATCACTCAGGCAGATGTTTATATTATTGATGCAGATAAAAAGATGATCGCCGGCCAAACCTTAACCAATAAAGCAGGGGAATTTTTTAGCGATAAACTGCCAGAGGGTCATTATACAATTGCGGTTATGAAAAAAGGCTACGAACCCAGCCTTTCAAACGATTATCCCCTGCCTGACGGTGTTCCGGAGAATTTTGCTATTTCTTTGCACAAAAGCGAAACATTGAAACAATCAATCAGAGAAAATATCTCTTGGGCAGCAGAAAATGTCATGGGGTTTTCCTTTGAACTTCTCCTTATTGCCTCTTTAGTTTTTGAAATCCTGTTTGGATACACCTTAGGCTGGCAGAAAGTTATTCCATTCTTACTTATTTCTCTTGCCAATCTTGCGCTGTGGCTTCTCTACCTCCGCCATATTCTATCAAGAAAATTAATATGATGAATAGGTTTTTTATGCTCACGGCATTGATTTTTCTTGTTATCGGTTTAGCGTCAGGTGTATTAATAGGTAAAAATATAGCCAAAGACAAAAATGATACACAATCTAAAGAAGTCCGTTTGGGTGGATATAAATATGTCAGTCCTCTGCTCGAGTGCGAGTTAAACAGTTCTGTTGGAGAAATTGAATATAAACCATCGAAAAATAAAATAGCTTCTTATATTACAGAGGAAATACAGAAAAAAACCATCACTCAAGCTTCTGTTTATTACCGCGATCTTAATAATGGCCCCTGGTTTGGAATTGATGAGAAAGAAAACTTTTCTCCTGCTTCTTTATTAAAACTCCCTGTACTGATTGCCTATTTTAAGCAGGCGGAAAAAGACCAGACACTTCTCCAAAAAAAGCTTACTTATAAAAAGGTATCTGCTGCTATCGAACAGTCTTTTATGACACAAAACCCACTTGAAGAAACACAAGAGTATTCCATAGAAGAACTTTTGGAGCATATGATTATCTATTCGGACAATAACGCTTTGTTTCTCCTGGAACAAAATATTGATGAAAACAAAATTGATGCGGTCACCAAAGACTTAGGCATAGAAACAGCCACAGAAATTACGCCGGAGGATTATATGTCAGTAAAATCATATGCGTCACTGTTTAGGGTTTTATATAACGCATCATATCTTAATAAGGAAATGTCTGAAAAAGTGCTGACGATCCTAGGAAAGGTTGCATTTACCAAAGGAGTAGTTGCCGGATTACCCGACAATATCGTTGTTGCCCATAAATTTGGTGAGCGGGAGCTGGAAAACAGCATCAAGCAACTCCACGATTGTGGTATTATCTATTATCCCAAACATCCCTATTTACTTTGTGTTATGACCAGAGGAACAAATTATGAAAACCAATCCTTAGTAATCAGCAATGTATCAAGAAAGATTTATGAGGACATAGATAATAGATACCAGAAACCTTAGATTAACACCTTCTTTACCAATGGCAAAGCACCAACTAAAGCAGTTTTAATCCTTAAATAAGCTTCTAATCTACCAGTAAGTCTCTCTCTCCCTTCCCGATTATCACTTAAGGCAAAACCCCACTTTTCACGATCTGATCCTGCTGTTTCCCGGGGATGACCATCCAGCAAAAAGGCATTATTGCTTCGGTCCGCTTCACCCAGATTATTGATTTGTACGCCACGTTGATTTCTGGCTCTTAATAAAGCTAATGGATTGGTGTAGCCAAAATGCGCATCCACAGCCAGATCTCCTATTCTAACAGTCATTTGGGCTCTGTCATCACTAGTTTGCGGGCCATTAATATCGTAACTCTGCCTGGATAAAACTAAAGCTGCTTCTATAATACCTGAAGGTGTGAATAGTTTATTGGACGGGAAACTAATTCTACTTTGTAATAAGTAATAATATCCTCCTATACCTCTAACCAACTCCCAACTATCTTCTCCTGATATTAAACCTTGTTTTGGGAAATTCGCTTGTCTATCTTTAGCATGGGCAACCATGTCATTAAATACCTGTTCTGCTAGTACTACTGTAGTAGCAACAGGTTCACCAGCTGGGGCTGACTCAGCAGGTTTTTTCCGTAGGGCTTCAACTACATCTTCCATGATACCTCCTATTTCTGCGCTTGAGACTCTCCTCCTTCTTCTAGCAATTATATTTACTGCTAAAACAAATCTCGCTTGAGATACCTCTTCAGGAATCCTACCTCTAGCAGCCTTAACGATCTTATCGAGATCTTGAATTGTTAAAATTTCGATCATAATTTTCTCAACATTATTCTCATAAATTGTTAGTTAGTTGAGCAGTTCCCGCTTGCCCTGAGCTTGCCGAATGGGTAGCTTCCTCCGAAGGAGTAATTGATGGAGTAATTGATGGCACAATTGTATCCAGTCTTAAAAAGCGCAACGGATCTATCTTTCCTAAATAACCATTATTCTGATTAAATTTATTTAACTTCATCCCAAAATGGAGGTGGCTGCCAGTTGATAGCCCACTGTTACCAGAAAGAGCTATTTTATCTGCTTTTGATACCTTTTGTCCTTGTTTGATATTGACCTCATTTAAATGTCCGTAGAAACTTCTTCCCCATGCGTGTTGAATAACTATTGTTGTGCCATACTCACCTATTCCATCTGGTATAGGGATTACTTCCCCATCATCTACTGCCAATACTGGAGTCCCGATGGGCATGGCAAAGTCAACCCCGTCATGGCCTTTTAAACCTATCTTTTGATCTTGCTCCCGAACCTTTGGATCAATTGCCTGTTCACCAAACCTATTATTAACTTGAAAACTCCCTGCAAAAGGTAAGCTTAAATTTGCCGGTACACCGTTTGTTGAAGTTTTACCACTCTTTACTGCCAGAGCATGCCAGGAGACTAACAGGTCAACAGGGGCTGGTTTATCCAAAATGATCATAAAGCCCTGTTTGTCCTGGCTGTCTATGGCAAATTTCAAGTTACTTCCCAGTATCAAACTGGTTATTTTGTCCTGGCAAACTTCCCTGCCCTCTTGTTCAACACACATACCATCAGCTACCTTAGCCTTGAAGCTCGTTTCATCAAGCTTAGCAAGTATGAGAGAAGCAGTCACTATTGGCTCTACCTCATACTCTTTGTCAAAAACTACCTCAACAAGTTTTTGGCCCTTTTTAAAACCTGCTTTGCCTGCAGTATCTTTGTTAAACATAGGTACTTCTTCAAAGGTAACTTTACCTTTAAAGATGACATTGGATAGGAAGGTTACCAGTTTTTCAAAGGCTGTATCTCCTTTAAATTCGGAAGAACCTAAAACAACTAAACCTCCATTGGCATTAAGATTCAATACATTGACGGTAGAAGATGGACTTGCTGAACTTGTAGCTATTCCTGCTACTTGACCTTGTAGAGAAGAAATTTTATCAGTTAATATCTCCAGGCCTTCAATAGAATCTGCTTTTATCTTCTTGGCATGCAATGTATCTGCGAATATATCAAGACCAATGATTTCCTTTGAGGTGATTCTATCAGTAAAAACTTCCGAACGATAACCTGCGCTGTTACTTGCCTGCTCTTCCTTAAGCTGTTTGAGGAAGGCAAGAATCTGGTCTTCTGACACACTGGTATTCTGAGTTATTCCGAGTTGTTCTGAACCCCTTTCCTCCATCACCAGCTCAACCGGAGTCCCCAAATAATCTGTTAAATTAACAAACATCATTACTTCTCCACATTTTGTGGCAGCCAGATTACCCATGCCAAAAGCAGGACACTTTTTCCCGTCCTTTAAATCCTCCAGCGCTTTACCTAAAACCCTCCCGGCCATGTTTGCTTTCATGGCATAGCCCGGGATTGAGGAAGAAGTAAGATAATCCCCAGCTTTAATCTGACCATTTTCAGTTGACACCTTTACGGGAACACGACCGACCAATGCAATCGGATAAGAATTATCTGTGTAAGCACCCGCCACAAAACCAGGTTGAGTTGAAACAATACCTAGAATATTGTTTTGATATTGCCCGCCGGCGCGTTTAACGGAGTGGCTATCAGCCGGATCAATAGCTACTACTTCACCTTTTTCCAAACTATCTTTAGATGTATAATTTTCAGCCAAATCAGCTCCGCCAGAGTAAAACCCTCCGGCTACAGATGAATAAATATTGCCGTTTGAGGTAACCCGCAACATATTTAATCCATTAGCTTGTAAGTTAAGTAGATCCATACCATTATTTAATTTATATTCAAAAACCGTCGGAGTAGAGATGTTTCTATAGTTATATGCCATCCCTCCCGTAGAAGCATATACTCCATCCAGTGATCCTCCAAAGGTTGGAAAGTCCCGTCTTAAATTAACTTCAACCTGCACCCAGGTTTCTCCCCCGGCATTAGCGATAGACTGGCCAGGCCGTCCAACAGTAAAATATGGGGCTGTTCCTAAGGCAGCTTGAGAAGCAGCCACCCGGACTTCCATCCTCACAAAATTATCCGGCGTTTGCTTCCACTCAAGTGTTGAATTGGCAGCCAGAGCCGGAACCTGGACTTGTTCCGACAAATATTGGCCATCCGGATACCATCCGGCGTCATAGGTATTTGTCACAGCTGATGCGCCTCCAACTATAATTACCCATTTGCCATCAGGTCTCTGAAACGAAAGCCCGCCAGCGCCTACCGCAGTTTGAGTAGCCGGAGGGGCAGGTGCGGCAGTGCCAATAATAACGGTTCCTGCTGCTGCGCCAGCTGCCAAATACGCGCCACCCCAGGGAATGTAGAGATTGGTAACAGTTGTCGCGCCCGCATTAACGATTAAAAATGTCCCATCAGCCCGTGGAATTACATGACCGCCTGTGCCAAAAGCAGTAAATGTTAATCCAAGAGCAGTGGTAATATTAGTATTCGGGTCATAGAGAAACCCGGTGGTTGAACCGGCTACCCCTGCTCCACCTATACTCACCCAAAAACCATCTTGTCGTTGAAATACAAATCCGCCGCAGCCTACTCCCACAGCCAAGGCTGGCGAACCTGCTGTTGGGGAAAAGATTTTAAGTTGCGCATCATAAGTAGTGCTGGTTGCGACTACGGCCGCGCCTGCTGCTGCTCCAAAGGATACCAGATACTGGTTTTGTTTTGGCCTTGGAATCGCCCAGGAACCGCAGTTGATTGCCACTGGCGTTGCCGGACCGGTCAACATGGTATTTCTAACCGGATCATAAATAGTAGATGTTAGTGCCGCACCGCCATGCAAGATAGTGAAAGTCCCGTCAGTATTAAGAATACTACTGGCGCCGGCGCCAACGGCAATTGTAGTGGCCGGACCTGCCACAAACCGGAAACCAGAGGCAGCGTTCGGATCATAAATATTGGTGGTGGTTAACGCGCCACCTAAAACCACCAGGAATTTTCCGTCCGGTCTTTTAATGGCATGAGCCCCGCTACCAACCGCAGCTGTTGGGATATTTCCTGCTCCGGCTTGAGCAGTAAAGGTAGAACTTGCCGGATCATAAATAGAGGCATTAGCAGCTGCGGCTGACATTACCAAAAAGGTTCTGTCGGGACGGGCGATAACCACAGTTCCATAGGTGGTGGCAACAGGTAGGGCAGGATGAGCGCCGGATATAACACCGGGATAAAGACCAATACCTAAACCTCCGGTGAGAAACTGATTAAGCGGAGTCATGCGGCCATAGGGCAGATACATCCGGTCAACTTGTGCTTCAGCTCTGGTCGCAACCGGTCCGGAAGTTTCATTTTGGGGAGCTGCTGTTTGGGCGTTAGGCTCGGTAAACTGAAAATTATTGCGTCTTAAAACCGTTGAGTTATCAACTGCAAGATCAAAAAGTGTCGGAGTGGCAAAATCAAACCTGGTGATAGTATTACCATTGCCCGTCCAGGTTCCCCGCTCATCAAAAATACGCTTGGGCAAAGGCCGGTTAAACTTAACAGTCATACGGATGGCTGCATCAGTGCTGACCGGTCTGATAAAATCACCAGGGGTGATAATTTCCTGGTCAACAGCTGCAGCCAGCCCGGCAGTATTAACAGCGGTCCGCACCAAAAACTGCAGCGTTGAAAAAGCAGTATTGGCTGTTGCATTTGTGCCTATAAATGGCGTTTCATATTGGGCAGTCCATTTAAGCGTTGAGGAAGCATTTAAAGAAGTGCTGGCAATATCATCTGATTGGTAAGTGCCAGACATTGGCAAAGATGTATCAAAGTTAGTGGTGGCAGTGCCTCCTCCCCCAATCAACTGCCAGGTGCCGTTGGCCCGCATAATCGAATGCCTGCCTGCGCCTCCTGCTGTAATAGGTGTTGCGTGGGCAGTAAAAGTATCAGTCGAAGGATCATAGATATCTGATGTAGTTAACGCTGCACCATGAATAATCAAAAACTTACCGTCTTGCATAGGGATGGCATGAGCACCATCTCCCATTACGCCCCTTGGCCCTTTGCCGGCCAGAGGAGTAGTGCAAGAGGTTCCATTTTGCGCCCAGGTGTTGGCAACAGGATCATAAATAGCTGAAGCATTTAATTGGGAAAATACAATATATTTCCCATCCTGTTTACGGATGGCAATTGAACCGGCTGCGTTTGTTCCGCAACCAGTAGGCAGTGCGGGGCCGGCAGCGAATACGCCGATATCACCTGCTGCAGAATTCGGGTTGTAGAGTTGTGTGGTCAGGGTCGGGTTTGTTGCTCCGCCGGTGACAATCAGCGCTTGACCATCAGGCCGGGGTAAAACAAGAGCTCCCGCGCCAATCACAACGGCACCGGAGGTGCCGGGACCGGCAATAAAGGTATCAAGAACAGGGTTGTAGATTTGAGTAGTAGCCGCGCCGCCATTGGTCATTAAATATCTTCCGTTCGCCCGCCGATACGCCACAGTTCCGTTGCCCGACGCATTAACTGCCACCGAGGCGCCAACCGCCACTACTCCATTTGGATCAACCAACGAAGTGGTAGTTAAACCTCCGCCGTGGATGACGCGGTATCTGCCATCAGGCCGGGGCAAAGAAAGTGCTCCTGCTCCGGCAATACCGGTCAGAACTTGAGCAGAAGCGGTAAAGGTGCCGGCAATAGAATCATAGGTGGTTATAGCTGTACCTCCACCAACAATCACCTGGTATTTCCCATCAGCCCGGGTGATTGCCTGGGAACCTGCAGCAATAGCCACGTTGACTACCGGTTGACCGGCGGTAGTAATGATTCCATTGCCGGCTGTTCCATCAGACAGCTCCAATTGATCATTGGCATTAGTCAAGTTTGTCAATAAAGCTCCGGTAGCAAACTCGGTGGTAGTAGTCCTGACAACGCTTGAGTCAGTACCGTTAATAGTTAATCCGCCGGCATTAGATACTACAAATCTATTAACCCCGCTTTTTTGCAGTTGGATCAGATTATTGGCAGTGACAGTATTGTCCGGAGTACCTGTCGCAAACTGTACGCAAGTAGAACATGCTGCCCCGGCTGAGACATTATTATTCGAACCATTCAGCATCAGTAAAAATGTCGAGCCAGGAGTGGCCTGGGTACCCAGCGCCCTTCCTATAACTTGAATGCCGGCAGTAGACGGATAGGTAGTCCCCAAACTTTTTGCCCGTCCGGCAGTGGTTGTTCCAAGGCCAATATAATCCCCTGCGGTGACAGCGTTATCTGCTGTAGCTGTAACTACACCATTAATGGCCACCCGTACTGCTTGACCTATTGTTGTTGTATTGAGCGCCACTCCGACGGCATTATTTAAAGTAGTGGTATCTGTCGTAATTACTGTTCCAGAAGTATCTAGTTTGACTAAGAGAGTTGCAGTTGTACCGCCTGTTCCGGAATTGATAGTGACATTTCTTGATCCGTTATTACCCAAGGTGGTAGCTGCAAAGGTCAGTCCGTCGTTTCCGGCAACAGTAATATCTCCTGAAGCGCTGTCAAAAGTGAGGCCGGATGATCCACCGGAAGAAAGAGTCACGGCTCCCACACCTGTATATGATTGGGAAGCAGCAATTAACACACCTGAGGAGGCAGTGACTAATGAGGTAACAGTTAAAGATCCTCCTATCCCCACATTACCAGTGGACGATACAGTAAAAGCAGTTGGACCTGATAGCACCTGGAACTGAGAGGTGGGTGAAGTAAACCCAATTCCTACATTACCTGAAGCATCAATCCTCATTCTTTCTAATCTACCTAGTGAACCAGTAGGAGTTGTACCAAAGGTGATCTGACCAGCATGGCTGGTAGCAGTGTATGTTTCTGCTGCCTGGAATTGAATTCCTGCTGAACCTGATTGGTAGGAGGAACCATCATAACCCCTTCCAAAAATGTCAAGCAAGACATTACCAGCTGTAACTGCTGTTGCAGCAGCAAGTGTACCCCCGGCTCTGTGGCCGACGAATTGAGGATTATTGGCACCAAAACTATTTGCTCGGACAATACTGAAGTTATTCTGATAAATATCAATCTGTGCTCCAGGTGAAGTAAACCCTATCCCAATATTTCCAGTTGAAGTGATGACAGTAGCAGATGTACCAGATGTATTTACTTGGAATATTTGGCTAGGGAAGGAGGTGCCAACTCCAACATTACCACTAGAATTTATGCTGAGTCCGAGTGTCCCTGCGGTATTTGATGCACCACCAACCAAGAAATCAAGACCATCGGTGGTTGCCCTAACAATTGAGTTAACCCCAGATGTTTTTGGAGCTACCATAAAAAGATATTTGGTATTATCAGAAGCTTGGATCATCAAGCCCGGTTCAAAAACTGATGAGTTATAAGCTCCATGGGAGATAGCTGCTTGTCCAGCAGTCTTAATGGTAAGTGTACGGGCAGTACCTGTACCACCTCCGGCGCTAGTTATATCAACTATTAAAGGGGTAATGCTGGTACCTGAATTTGAGATATGGAGCAGAGCGCTAGGACTGGATGTGCCTACACCTAGATTACCAGATACAGCCAAAGAGTTACTCATATTAGCTCCAGGCCCGCCTGATGAATACCCAATCATGGCATTGCCATTAACATATAATGTAGCTAAAGGAGAGGTAGTACCAATACCCACATTCCCAGCATCAGTTATTCCAAACCTTTGAGTACCAGTACTATCTGTAGTTAAGAAAGATAAAGCAGTTGATGTACCAGTTCCTCTTAATGTTAAGGCAGCAGCTAAAGGACCAGAAGTCCCTATCCCAACATTCCCTCCAGCAAATAATCCAAAGACAGAGGAACCAGAGGTAATTGATGGAGTAGTACCAGTAAAAGATAATGCTGCATTATTAGCTGAAAGAGTAGTAACTCCTGTTACAGCCAGAGTAGAGGAGAGGGTAGTTGCCCCTGTTAAAGTTAATGCTCCAGTTACTCTGGCTGTTCCCCAAACATCCAGGTTATACCCTACAGCAGAAGTTGCCCCAATCCCTACATTCCCCTGAACAAGTAACCCATTAGTAGATGGAGTATACCCACCATAATCTGCTCCAAACAACCCTCCTCCTATCACTGATAATTTAGCATTAGCTGTTGTTGTACCTACTCCTAAATTACCATTTAATCCTAAGATAGTTCCAGAAGAGAGAGCAGTGGATGTTATTCCCCAGCCAAACAACCCTCCACCATTAACAGCTAAAGCAGATCCTGCAGCTGATGTACCTATTCCTACATTACCAATCACATTTAAAGCAGAGGATGGGTTAGTTGTCCCAATACCTACATTACCATTGTTTAGAACAGCCAATCCTTGAGTATCTGTTGAGGTTAAAGTTAACAAGTTTAATCCTGTGCCAGGTATTTGAGACTTGACAGTAAAGTTAGCAAAGGTAGCTTGGGAAGTGCCAATACCTACATTACCACCAATGACTATTAATTTAGCATTTGCTGAACCCAATGCTGTTGTCCCAATACCTACATTACCTCCTCCTGAGACAAATAATCCTTCTACTCCACTAGCTGAGACATGGAATGGATGCTCTGTGGTATTAGAGGTGGCAATATTAAACAAGTAGCCTGTACCTGATCCTGTATCTGTTAAGTTAAATAAGTTGGTTTGACCCGAGGATACATAATTAAATGCTGTTGTGTAATTGGCCATAGATAAACTGAGATTTGTTAATGGAGCAGTCAGTCCTGACCAGGCTACTGTGGCAGCTCCTGAACAAGAACCCCAAACAGGTGCCAAACCCGCTCCTGTTGTTTGCAGACACTGGGCCCCTGTTGAAGCAGCAGTTTCCGCAGTTGTCCCATCTGTTGCAGAAACATATAAAACTCCATTGGCTGTGGTAAAATCACCAAGTTTCAAAACCCCGGCACCGTTGGCTATTAAAGTCAAATCCTCTCCAGTGGCAGTGGTAATATCTGTTGTCGCTCCAGAAAATGTCAACCCTGTTGTGCCAATGGTTTTATTAGTCAGGATTTCGCCTCCAGCAAGAGTAGCCAGTGTTCCGGTTGTGGGAAAAGTGACATTGGTTGCACCGGTTGTGGTTAGGGTTAAAGCATTGGAAGCCGTTAAGGTCAAGATCTCACCTCCAGCAAAAGTAATTGAATTGGTCGCCAAAGTAGTAGAGTCGGAAACAGTTAAAGTTTTGGCATTGGTAACTGTTAGAGTTCCAGTGGTATCAGTAACAGTAAGTCCTGCCACTTTCAAAGCGTTGAAGGCATAAGGTACAGCAGTAAATTGAACCCGCGGAGTCATTTCACCATCACTGTTAAAGTTGATGCCAAGATAAATGTTATCTGTATTAAAATCTACCGAACCGGGAAAAGCAGTCAGATCTCCCAGGGCTGTCCGGAAGATCCCATCAGTAACAGTGATGGTTTTTGTTTCTGTCCAAATATTAGTTCCACCCGATGCAACCGTATAAAGTTGGAAGGTAAAAGAATAGTTACCGTTTGTCACATTAGTACCATTAGCATTGACCACTTTTCCCTGAAAGTTAATCTGTTTGTTAATGCCGGTTGCAGCAAAGGCCGGCTGTGTAAATCCCCCAGGGAGGATTGAACTTACCAGGATCAATATAAGACCTAGTTTGATATATTTGTTATTTAGGCAGGTACGCAAAGACGGCTTCATATAATAATAAAGGTTCCGTCTATAACCATTTTAGGCAGTGTTTGATTCTACTGTCAATGATCAACTTGACATTTTTTTCCTTATCTTAATCTAATCATAGGGTATTGTTTTAATTGTTCTGACAATCTATTTTTTATACACATATATGCTGATAAGATTAAGATAAGATTGGATATTGACTATTTTTTCTTTTAAGTTTATGATTTTATACATGATAAATCTGGCTTATTCTTTATCTGCTGCTTTAAACAAAACTCTCAGTGAGATAGATCAATTAAAACTGGCTATTCTTCTTTTTTCCATTACCCCAAAATCCGAATTGAATTTTAGGTGGGAAGCCCGTTTGCATAGATTAAACCAATTACATTCCGCAAATAACCTTTATTTAACAAAACAGGAAATAGAACAGCTCTTAGTTACCAAGCTTAAAAAAAAGCTAACTTTTCAGGAGCAGGAGCTAATCAATTACCAACAAGCGTTTGACTATATTTATGAAAATTGGCTGGCAAACCAGGAAATTATACAACCTCAAGATATACTGGAACTTTATGAAATCTGCTCAAAGCCAAGCTTTGGTGCTATCCGCGACTATCAAAAAGCGGTTGAACAGCTTAGCATCATTACCAATTATCTATCCCACGGAAAAGAACACCCGGTAGTTAAGGCTGCTGTCTCTTTTATAGGCATGCTGTCTATCTCCCCTTTCTTAGGAGGAAATGAAAAGATAGCATCGCTTTCATCCTACCTATATTTATATAAAGAAGGTTTTGACATAAGGGGATTTTTGTATATTGAAGATTTTTTAATTAAGGATGCAAACAATGTAAGTGAAGAGCTGAAACAGAAAAGATTCAACTTAACTGACTGGATCGAAAAATATGCCCAAAATTTCTTAAAACATTTGCAAAGGATCTCCGAGAAAGTATCTAACAACCAACAAGATCATTTGGTTAAGCATTTAACTGATTTAAATGACAGGCAAAAAGAGATACTAAAAATACTGGAAAATCCCCAGATAAACATTACTAACAACAAAGTTCAAAAGAATTTCAAGGTTTCGCAAATTACCGCCTCAAGAGATTTGGCTAAACTGGCTAACTTAGGATTAATTTTCGCTCATGGCAAAGGCAGATCCATATACTATATTAAACTATAAGTTAATATATAAATCTATAAATATGTACATCAAGATTTTATTGTTGTTTATTTTATTTATTGCCTTGGTGCCAGCTACATTTGCCGGGCCAACCAGCACCAATTATGAACTAAAAGACTACACCTTTGGCGGGGGAGGCACTGCCAAATCTAATTCTACCAACTATTCCGTTTTTGGAGTGGCAGGAGAGGTAGAGTTTGGCAAACCAGGCTCGGCCAATTATAAAGCCGGCACAGGGCTTATCTACACCATGCAGGCAAATGTTCCCCCCAGCCCAACCTTTACCAATCCAGCTACTAATTATGACCGGCTAAAATTTATCATCCAAACCGGAGGAAATCCCTCTGATGCTCTATTTGCCATTGCCATTTCAACTGACAACTTTGTAGCCGATACCAAATACGTTCAAAACGATAATACAGTTGGTACAGTTTTAGGGAGTGAAGATTGGCAGACCTATGCTAACTGGGGAGGAGCCGGTGGCAAATTTGTGAGAACTTTAGCTGCCAATACCACCTATCAAGTCAAGGTGGCTGCCAAAAGGGGTAATTTTACTGAGTCTGGTTACGGTCCTACAGCCTCAGCCACAACATCAAATCCATCACTGACCTTTGGCATATCCTCCTCCACACTCACTTTTGCCAATCTTAACTCAGCAAACTCATACACAGACAGCACAAAGACAACAGTGCTCACTACTTCTACGAATGCCTATAATGGCTATACTATTTATGGCAGAAATACTGGACTTTTAACTTTTGGGTCAGAGACAATCCCTGCTTTTGCAAGTCCCACTTCAGCTCCCACCGTCTGGTCCGGCACTGGTTTTGGTTATAGAACGGAGGATAATAATTTAGCAGGAGGAACAGCTGACAGGTTTACTAATGGTGGACCAAAACACGCAGGCTTTGTAACCTCGGCACCCGGAGACCCGGTAGCAGACCACACCGCTGTTATTGAGGATCCAACAGTCACAAGCGAGCAATTCACCATAACCTACAGAGTCACTGTCGCAGCAACAACACCAGCCGGTCCTTACACAAACACTGTTAATTATGTTGTTGTACCTGTTTATTAATATGAGAATGCCTAACGTACTGACACTGGCAATATTATTCTTTTTAGGACTAGCCTTGGCTGCTCCGGTTGGTGCCCAGCAAATTGCTGCCAAACAAATGTTGCGTGTCTCACCGGTGATCTTAAAAATAACTCTTTCACCCGGGAAAAAAGAGTTTTATAAAATAAAAGTAGACAATCTACTTGACAGTCCCCTTCCCATCCGGGCCACAGTTTCCGGATTTGATGCATCAGATGAAGAGTATGGTATTAAAATATCCGACAGCTCAAATATCTCTCCGCTGGTAAATTGGATCAAGATTGAGAGTCCTGAGGCCATTATTCCTGCCAAACAAGCTTGGGAGTTTGAAACAGAAATATCAATACCGGATAAAGTACCCATTGGAGGCTATTATGCTGTCATTTTCTTCTCCCCTGTTCTTTTGGATAAACAAGTAGGAGCCAAGGTTGGGGTGGTGGCTTTAGCAAATATTGGTGTTGGCCCGCAAATAAAAAATCAAACCGAAATTGTCGGATTTAGCTTTGACAAAAAACTTTATCAAGACAGTCCTGTATCAACTACTATTAGAATCAAAAACAGCTCTTTAAACTACTTTAGTATCAAACCTTTTTTGACTATTGAACCTCTGTTTGGTCAGTCTAAAGTTTTTGAACTTGAAGAAAAGACCATCCTGCCAGGCAAGGTAAGACGATGGCAGAAAAGTTATGATTTAGGAGGTCTTTACCATGGTATCTATAAAGCACAACTGGCAATATCATTGGAAAAAGGTGATTATATTTATTCCGAAACTTACTTTTTTGGCTTTCCACTAGCAAAAGCAGTAGTAGTAATGCTTTTAGCAGGGTTTGTAATTTACAGTTTGCTATTTAGAAAAAGGCTCTTTAAGGCTTTGAAACTGCTGATCAAAGGCTGATAAAGATCATTCTTTTACAATAATAGTGGCCTGGGCGCTGGATTTAAGTTTATTAGTTATTTTAAATTCACCGGACTTTTGCAAAATAAGCTGCAGCCTTTCTCCCTCACCATAACCTCTGACTGTATTTAGATCAGGATTATCAGAAACTAACCACATCAGTTTTTCGCGGCTTTTATTGGTAATAGCAATATAGTTGCCTTTTGTCACAACAGCGAACTTGGGCTTAAAATCATTGCCATCATAGTCTATATAAGTTATAAACTGATCTAGTATTTTCACTCCCAGGACACTTTGTTGAGATTGAGAAATTATTTCAGCAGGAGTTTTTTGAAAAAGAAAGGCATTTGCCAAAAACCCAAGGCTAAATAAGGTGATCGAAAAAAGAAGTAGTTTCATCTTCCAACTAATGCTTTAAGTGCTTTGCCAAGTCTTTTTCTTCCAATATAAATAGCAAACAGAACTAAAAGCAGCGCAGCCGCTATTCGTACAGGAAAGACAAAAAAGGTGATGGTGGCTGTTAATGATTCATTTTTGCTGCCGAAATTGAGTACTGCCTGGGCTTTGTAGGGTCCCAAAAGCAGTTTTTCTCCGTAGCTTACTGTTACTATCCTTGATGCTCCGGGAAAAATATTGGCCTGACCGCGAACCACCACATCAGCAACAGTTCTGCCAAAAACATCTCTGACATTAACCAAACCAAATGGCTTAACATGAATATTGCCCGAGTTTTGAAATTTTAGACTAAATGGTACCGGGCCAAATTCTAAAAAAGAGGGTACAGTGAATCCGGTCAAAGTCAAGCTCTCAGTGACTGGCCCGGAAATTCTGACTAAAAACAAAGAGGCTATCTCTTGAGCTACTCCTGTCGTGGTTCCTGATCCTGCTCCGCCTGCAGAAAAGACAAATGAACCATACCTGCCGCCTGCCGCATCTTTAGGTACAGAAAATGTGGCAGTAACTTCTTTGGTTTCACCAGCCTTTAGTGCGAACTCCTCCTGTTCAACTTTAGTCCAGGAAGTGATAGCATATGGACCTTTTTCAACTAAAGCCACCTGTCCTTCTTCCCCTGAGGCTGTAAAATCTTCAATTCTTACCTTAACATTGATACTGTCAGCACTCTTGTTTCTGACTTTTGCCTTGGCAAGAATAGTTTGGCCAGGGTCTGCTTGAAATTCTTGGGAGGGAGGGGAAACCTCAAGAGATCGGGAGGAGGTGATATCCTGAGCCAAGCCAACTTGAGAGCTTATTAGTAAAGCTACTGCTAAAACAATTAAAACTAAAGGAAGAAATTTCTCGGCAAGTACTTTTTTGATTATAGCCATTTAGTATGTTGGGGTGGCCACTAAAATCACAGTTCCCGTATAGGAACCCGGAGCCTGAAATTCATTAATTTCGGCTTCCCAGCCAACACGGGTAACTTGGGCTAAAACACCAGTGGTACTGTAAGCTGCTATTTCGGCAGTGCTGTTGACTCCTGCCCATTTATTGCCACCGACTGAAGTGAAGCGGTCAGCGGTACCGTCCAGTGTTGCATCGTTGGTTGTATAACCAAAGAGTCCGGTATTAACGCTGTTGGCAGTACCTGCCGGTGCTGACCAGGTAGTTGGCGCGGCATTGGTGCCGGTCCACTTATCAATGTTGTTGGCAGCATCAGCCAGGGGTGGATCAGCCAAAGCTTTAACCGTAACCTGATAGCCAACAGTAGCATTGGTGGTAACAGTTAAATCATGAGCAGCAATCTTTGCTGTATTATCAACCAACGCAGCGAAAGGAATACTCGCAGCTGTAGTACCGGTAACACCAATGGTGGCCCCGTTTACTGTTCCCGACGTCACTGCCGCTACGGTAAAAGTAAACGTTGGGTCAACCGAAGCAGTCACCGCAATTGAGGTTGTGGTCAAAATTGCAAAGGCCACGGTTGTTGGACCGTCAATTGTAGTAGGGGTAGAAGTTTTAGTAGTGATTCTGACAAAATAGGTAGTATCAGCAACAGTTGGATTGGTAATAGTAGTATATAAGACGGAGATGGCAGTTCCAGAGGTAATTGAAGCAGGAGTGGTAACGGTAAGGGTAATGGTACCATTGGTACCAAAGGCTGAAGTACTTGCCGAAAGGCCGGTAACCGTCGATTGAACACCGGCGGTAGTTACCAATCCAGTCGGGGTCGTACAAGTGCCGGAAGCAGTAGTACAGTACAGAAATTCAACAGTAGCAATGGTTCCAGTTACAGCAGTCGTGAAGGCAAAGGTGTCAGATACTCCTGTTATACCAGCCCGGGAATCAGTAATAGTAACCTTTGAAGAAGTTAAAGTACCCGCCTGAGCATTCGCTATGAAAATCGGAAAAAGAAATAAGTTCAGAAGGGCTACTATAAGAAATAGCGCCAGAGTTGACTTAAACGATCTCTTGGGCAGAAAAACTCTCATATACTATTACTATAATATAAGCAGGTTCCCCCCATGTCAAGAAGAAGATTAATAACAGAAACTTGCTTGCAGGTGGCAGTGATTATACTGCTACAAAAAACACGGTAAATATAAAGGAGAAGCTGACTTTGAACAAGTTTTGTTCTCATTGCAGAAAAACTACTCCACACAACGAAACAAAGTTGTAATTTCCAATTAAGCAATAATTTAGGGTATACTTAATAAGTAATAGGGCTGTGATGAAATGGTATCATAGGGGTCTCCAAAACCTCTTTTTCAGGTTCGAGCCCTGACAGCCCTGCTAATATATTTTGAT
>OBEQ011089370.1_pt1 | contig 24286 bp, 25 predicted proteins | sample 1670901 | NCBI WGS metagenome assembly OBEQ01 (sample SAMEA104232315, study PRJEB22302) | groundwater metagenome | biome: forest; feature: aquifer; material: groundwater | place: USA | collected 2011-08-07 | depth 5.4 m | reverse complement strand
TGGATCAGGATAATGTTGAGTTTGTCTGGGCGTCTGATCTGGTGAAGGATCCACGCTACTGGATGGTTGTCTTAGAGGTGGCAAAAACCAACTCGTACAAACGCTTCATTCGGACAGCAGAGATCATGGGGCGGGCCGAGGATGAGAACATTACCGGGGCGCAGATTATCTACTCGTGTATGCAGACCGCGGATATCTTTATATTGGGGGCGCGAGTAACGCAACTGGGGCTCGACCAACGAAAGGTGAATGTTTTGGCCCGCGAAGTCGGGCCGCAGCTCAGTCCGCCAGCTGGCGGATGGAAACCCGTAATCGTCAGCCATCATATGTTAATGGGTTTAAAACATTATGCTCATTCACATGTTGGAAGTCCAACAACAAAAAAAAGGGAAGAAACAATTCAACAAGCTATCCAATATAAGATGTCTAAATCAGACCCGGATTCTGCGATTTTTATGACAGACACCGAGGAGGATATTAAACGAAAAATCAATAAAGCATACTGTCCCGAAGGGGAAATCAAGGGAAATCCTATCTTAGAATACCTTCGCTATATTGTTTTTGAATCGTTCGATAAAATAACGGTTGAACGACCGAAAAAATTTGGCGGCACAATACAATATGAGTCTTACTCACAGTTAGCAGAAGATTATGCAGGAAAAAAAATCCATCCCGCAGATCTCAAGACTGCCGTAACAACCTATCTGAATAAGCTTCTTGAACCAGTTCGCATACATTTCGAAAACAACCCCTACGCTCGCACTCTCCTTGACCAAGTAAAAAGCTATAAAATCACCCGATAATATGGACAATGAACCAGGACCAAAAATCAATCCCGACCAAACAATTCGACAACAAATGGATCTGCTGGATGAAACATATCAGAGTCTATCATTGCGATTTAATGCCTTGGGCGATATTCTTTATAAAGAGGACTCCGTAAAACTTGATTATATGCTCGGTGTTGCTATTGGTTTTAAAGAATTGAGATCAACAGGAAAAGACTCAGGTTTACCGGCAAAAAGAATGACTCCCCAACAAGAGATTCCAGTGGTTGAGCCTTTTATCGTGAAGAACTCAATCAGTTTGAACAAGCAAGACGAGAAGGAAAGCTTGGGGAAGAAATTCAAAAAAAAATAGAAGTAATGAAAAAAGATCCCCAATATTATGCGATGATAAATCAGTTGGGAGAAACACGACCTAATTGTGAGGCGTTTTTGCTTGGCGCCAGCATGATTCAAGATTTTATAGTAAATAAGACTATTAAGTTAGTCCAGAAGGTCTCATAGAACATATGCTTATTCGACCCTCACAGAAGATTATTGATGAGTCGTATGTAAAAGATTACGAAAAACTGTATAAAGAGGCGGCAGCCGATCCCGAGAGATTTTGGGAGAGGATTGCTCAGGAACTATCCTGGTTTAAGATCTGGGACAAGGTCTTGGAATGGAAATTTCCCTATGCCAGATGGTTTGTCGGAGCTCAATGTAACATCATCCACAACGCCCTTGATCGCCACCAAAAGACCAAGATTGCTGATAAACCTGCGCTCATCTGGGAAAGTCAGGAAGGCGAAACGCAAACGTTTACCTATAGAAGTCTTAACGAAGAGATATGCCGGTTTGGCAATGCTCTTAAATCCCTCGGTGTTAAAAAGGGCGATCGAGTCTCAATCTATCTTCCCCGTATCCCCCAACAAATTATTGCCATGCTTGCGTGTGCCAAAATCGGTGCAATCCACTGTGTCGTTTTTTCCGGATTTTCATCAGCAGCTCTCAACAGCCGCCTTAACGATGCACAGCCAAAAATTGTAATCACAGCAGACGGCTATCCCTATGGGGCCAAATATGTCGAGTCCAAAAAAAATGCAGATGAGGCGGTAAAAGAATTACGCTGTGTTGAACGCGTCATTGTTGTTCAAAGGGGTGGAAAAAAGGTAGCGATGAATCCGGGTCGAGACCTTTGGTGGCACGAGCTTATTTCCAAACAAGAGGCGCTTTGCCCAACCGAGATCATGGAAGCAACCGATCCGCTTTTTATTCTTTATACCTCGGGTACCACAGGAACACCCAAGGGTATAATCCACGCACACGGCGGCTACATGGTTGGTACCTATCTGACATTAAAATGGAGTTTCAATCTCGAGCCTAACGATATTTATTTCTGTACTGCCGATGCGGGATGGATCACCGGCCATAGCTATATCACCTACTCACCTCTTATGAATGGGGTGACAACTTTTATCTATGAAGGAACTCCAGATTATCCTGATCTGGGAAAATGGTGGTCCTTGATCCAAAAGTATAAAATAACCAAGTTCTATACCGCGCCAACGGCAATTCGCGCTCTCATGGGTCGCGGTGATGAGTGGCCAAAAAAGTACGATCTTTCATCGTTAAAGATTCTGGGATCCGTTGGCGAACCGATAAATCCCGAGGCTTGGCTCTGGTACTACAAGATGATAGGCAGAGAAAAATGCCCGATCATGGATACCTGGTGGCAGACAGAAACAGGGATGTTTATGATAACGCCTCTCCCCTCGGTTGGATTAAAACCGGGCTCTGCGTTTAAGCCCTTTCCGGGTATTGAGGCGGACGTTGTCGACGATCATGGCAATCCTGTTAAACCCAACAAAGAGGGCTATCTTGTTATTAAAAAACCCTGGCCGTCACAGTTTGTTAATGTATATAATGATCCGAAACGCTACAAAGAAACCTACTTTGAAAAAGTCCCCAATGTATACTTCACCGGCGACTCTGCAAAGCGCGATGAGGATGGATATTTTTGGATTATAGGAAGAAATGACGACGTAATCAAAGTCTCTGGACATCGCCTTGGGTCGGCAGAGCTGGAAAGTGCATTTACCGCCCATCCCGCGGTTTCTGAGGCTGCTGTGATTGGCAAACCCCATGAGATTAAGGGACAATCCATCAAAGCATTTGTAATTTTGAGAGTTGGTCAACAACCAAGCGATAGACTTAAGGATGAATTGAAACAACAGGTGCGAAAACTCATCGGCCCGATCGCAACTCCTGATGAGATAGAGTTTGTCGAAAAACTCCCTAAAACGAGATCTGGTAAAATCATGCGACGCGTCCTAAAAGCACAAGAGCTTGGTCAACCCATTGGCGACACCTCCACTCTAGAAAACTAAAGAATAGATTAGAGATCTTTTTTCTATGTTATCTTTATAGTATGGATCTTGAAAAACTTGAAAAAATTTGCAGGCTCGTTCGGTATGATATCTTAACCTCAACGACCGCTGCTGGTTCAGGGCATCCGACCTCTTCTCTCTCTGGAGTCGAACTGATGACAACATTGTTTTTCAGCGGATTTTTCAGACAAGATCTCGAGAATCCACATGAATGGTACAACGACCGCTTCATCCTCTCCAAAGGTCACGCCTCACCCCTTCTCTACTCGCTCTACCAAGCCGCAGGAGCAATCTCGAGAGAAGAACTTATGAGTTTGAGAAAACTCGACTCTCCCCTTGAGGGACACCCTACGCCGCGTTTCAAATATGCAGATGTGGCAACCGGCTCTCTTGGACAAGGTCTTTCAGTCGGACTCGGAATGGCATTAGGGATAGAATTAAGAATTAAGAATTCAGAATTCAGAATTAAGAGGGTGCCGAAAGTCTGGGTACTTTTGGGCGATTCGGAGTTCTCCGAGGGACAAGTATATGAAGCACTCGAACTCTCCTCTTACTATAAAGCAAGTAACCTCATTGGAATTCTTGATGTGAACCGCCTCGGACAACGCGGAGAAACAATGCTCGGGTGGAATATCCACGCCTATGAGCGCCGCATCAGCTCGTTTGGATGGAATACAATCGTCCTGGAAGATGGCTACGATCTTAAAACAATCTATAACGCCCTGAACTCCATTGAAAAAAACGAGACTCTCTGTCCTACAATGATCATCGCAAAAACAATAAAAGGCAAAGGCGTCTCCTTTCTTGAAAACAAGGAAGGTTGGCACGGAAAAGCACTCAATAAAGAACAACTCGGAAAAGCACTAAAAGAACTCGGAAACGTCGATTTAAAATTAAAAGGAGAAATAATAAAACCTTCAGAGGCGCGAAGACACGAGGATGATGGCGACTTGGGAGGTGTCGAGCGGAGCGAGACGAGGGTTCCCACGGAGTCCAGCAGACTCGTGACGAGCGCACAATATAAAATCGGCGCTCAAATCTCCACGCGGGAGGCCTATGGAAGAACTCTCGAATTAGTCGGCCAAACTGACCTAAACCTTATAGTTTTAGACGCAGAAGTTTCCAACTCTACCTTTGCCGAATATTTCAAAGAAGAAATTCCAAACCGCTACTTTGAGATGTTTATCGCAGAACAAAACATGATCTCGGTAGCCCTCGGATTTTCAAAGCTCGGATTCACCCCGTTTGCCTCGTCGTTTGCCGCATTTTTCACGAGAGCATTTGATCAGATCAGAATGAGTCAGTATTCAATGGATCAGAACAAGCTCTCTTCAGGGCAAACTTCAGCAAACCTTAAACTGGTTGGGTCACACGCCGGAGTCTCAATCGGTCAAGATGGTCCTTCACAGATGGGACTTGAAGATTTGGCGATGATGAGAGTGATCAGCGACTCGGTTGTACTCTATCCTTCAGATGCTGTATCAACTGCCAGACTTACTGAGTCGATGGCAAAACAAAACGGTCTCTTTTATCTGCGAACGACCCGAGAAAAAACACCGGTTATTTATGATGAGAAAGAGACGTTTGTAGTTGGAGGATCAAAGATTTTACGCCAAACTGATCAAGATATTGCAACAGTCATTGCATGCGGAATTACTCTTCATGAGGCTCTTAAGGCATATGAACAGTTAAAAAAAGACGGAATTCCCATCTCTGTTGTCGATCTCTATTCGATCAAGCCGCTAGACGAGAAAACGCTCTATCAACAAGCCAAGAAAACAAAAAACATCCTCGTCGTAGAGGATCATTACGAGGCCGGTGGCGTCGGTGAAGCAGTTCTTTCTGTTTTAAACAATAATCAAAAAATTATATTCAATCACTTATGTGTTAGAAAGCTTCCCAGATCCGGTAATCCCGACGAACTTCTCAATTACGAAGAGATCAACTCGGCTGCAATCATTAACGCGGTAACCAGATCAATGAAGGAATAAAATCCTGAAGGCCTCGATAAATCCGTAGATTGCTAGTCCTACAAACACAAGGCTTCCAACGAGCGAGATGATCGGGTTTTTTACGACTCTCGTTGTTTTTCGTGGAGATATAAAAAGGGCCACATTCAGAAGCATATGTGCGGCAAATACGCCTACAAGAAAACCAAAAACATTGACCAGACTAAAGACGGGAATGTATCCGGCAAAATTATCTAAGCCTAGGATGAACGGTATCAAAAACGATGAGCCGATAAGACCCCAAAAGGCTAAATTCTTCTTGAGTCGCATGCTGAGATCTGGGATAACATAGCGTAGGAATCTGTTGCTTACTCCATTAATAGAGCGTAGTGTTTTATCAGAGAGAGTAACCAAATTCACAAACCAGTAGGGAAAAGTTTTATCTGTTTCTTTTGCGTGATCGAGCCCTTCCTCTGCCAGTTTAAGCAAGACAAACGATGCAATCACGATTGTTATTGTTAAAATCCAGTCGATGTTCCGAAATAGAATCCACAGTGCAAGAATCGCAATTGATCCAAGAGCATTTCCAAATGCCGTCCCGCTTTCTATAGCAACTCTATTCCTCCAACCAGGATATTGATCCATGAGATTTCCCATAAAGATCGCGAAATCTACCGATGTCTTCAAGTAGATTGTCATACCAACCAAAATATCACTCCATCGTAAACCTAAGGCAATATCTTGGAAGGTAACTCTATTGAGGAATACGATCTCAAAATATAGAACTCCTGAGAGAACAAAAAAAATTACCAGCGCGAGTCCAACAGGGACAAGCTGCGAAAGAAAAAGGCTTTCTCTTTTCACTGTTCACTTCCCACTTTTAACCTTTTGTATGCTTCTTCCATTGTGCCAATAATATCTGAAATAATCTTTTCCGCCTCTTCAAATGTCACCGCCTTAAGGTTGTGAGGAAAATAATGAAAAATCTGATTTCTTCCGCCTTTCCAGGTCGACCAGATCCTTTCCGCAAGCTCCATTGTTGTGTTCTCCATGATCTTTTTATATAGAGAACGATCTTGAAGTCGTCCAATAAGATTCGGAGACATAAGCTTTCCCAGCCGAAGATGATCAGAGATGAAATCAAGATGTGAGATGAATCCGATGTCCTTAAAAAGTTGCTTTAAGAATCCTTCGTAGGCTTTTGCATAGGGAAAGATCAGAAATGAATAATCTTTAAAACGGTAATTTCCGTGGCGGATCACCTCATTCATTAGATACTCTCCCTCCAGAATGAGATCTTTCTGCTCTTGCGGAAGATATTCCCAAAAGGCCCCATATTTATCATCAGCCATAGCCATAATAATACCAGAAGGGGTTGATTTTTTTCAATTTGGGATTATTATAGAGGTGCGCCGAGGTGATCACTATGAAACGTATCTTTCAACTCATTAATAAAAATATCGGGCTTTCTCACGTTGTTGGTTTTTTAAAACCTAAACCGCCCGAACAAAAACCCTTAATCACTATCTCTCGTGAATTTGGCTCAAGCGGAAGCATTATCGCTGAAGAAGTCGCAAAAAAATTGGGAAAACGCTGGAGAGTCTACCATGAACAGATTGTTGATCAGATTGCAAAAGAAACTCATCTGGATAAGCGAGTCATTAAAGAAGTTGATGAGAGCAGAGTTCCCACACTCGAGGAGATGATCGACGATTTTTTTGGAAAGCAGCACTTGAGCCTAAAAACCTACTCAAGGCATCTCACTCATGTACTTGAAGAAATTGGAAAAAGAGGGTACGCGATCATCGTGGGACGAGGGGCTGAGTATATTTTTCCAGAAACCCTCAATGTACGAATAATCGGTGATATGAAGTATCGAGTTGCCACGATTATGAAACACCGCAAAGTAACAGCGGAAACAGCGGCAAAAATGATAGCGACCGCTGATCGAAAACGGATCGAGTTCGTCAGACGTCTGTTTAATCATGATCCACGCAAAGCCCATCACTACGATCTAACTATTCGGACAAGCCATGAGCTTTCACCAGAGACCATAAGTGGAATCATCGTCGAGGCGGCCAAACGCAGATTCAAACTGTAGATTGACTAGATCTTCTCAAGATTAAGACGGATTGAGGGACTCATGGTGCTTTTTATAAACGCTGATTTTATATTCTCTTTCCCGACCGACCTCAAAAAAGCTTCCGTATTCTCAATCAGGGCTTTCTCAGGGTGAGAGAGTTTTCCCACCATTAAGTGAATCATTGGAAACTTCGGTTCTGATTTCCAACGCAGAAGGCCTTTCTCAAACTTGCCCGCAACCGCCTCCGGCTTATCAGAGATGGTTCCGGTTTTTGGATTTGGCATCAATCCTTTTGGTCCAAGGATACGGGCCAGTTGCGCAAGACGGGGCATATAGGAAGGGTGTGTAACGAGAATATCAAACTCAATCTTTCCATTCTCGATCTCTTTTAAAGTCTTGTCATCGACGATACGGACACGGACTGTTTTTCCGGTTGAGTGGGGAAGCTCCAGCTCGCCTTTCATCCCCTCCTTTGTGAGATTTGCATGAAGCTCAAGGGACTGATCAAAACCAACAGTTTTCATCTCCTTGAGGAGCTTGAAAGCCTCGCTTAAGGAGTAGGTTTTCTCTCTCTCAACGAGTTTTTTTGCTTGCATGTATCTTTCTCCACGAACCCGCGCCTTCTTTTGTTTTATTGTCTTCTTTTTTTCCTCGACCTGCTTCTGCTCAACAAGGGCTTTGGCTTTTTCAAGCTTTTCTTGAGAGGCTTCGTCTGTCTCAACGACAACGGTTCGTTCGCCTCCTTTGTGTTTTCCCGGCAGTTTTATTTTTGATTTCTTATCTGCCTTTTTCTTCTGTTCTTGTTTTTGTTTTTTTTCGATCTCTTCGACCCCCAGAAATCGAGTTTTAACTTTTCCCATAATAAGAATTTAAAATTAATTTTCAGTGTCTACGCCCATCGAGCGGGCTGTTCCCGCAACCACTTTCATCGCAGCCTCAACGGTCCCGGCATTGAGATCCGGCATTTTCTCTTTTGAGATCTCCTCCAGTTGCTGCTTGGTGAGTTTTCCTACTTTTTCTGTGTTTGGTTTTCCAGAGCCCTTCTCAACACCAAGTTTTTTTTTGATGTACTCTGCAACCGGAGGAAGTTTTGTGATGAAGGTAAAACTTCTATCCTCGTACACCGTAATGACAGCGGGAATTATCTGACCCTTTAACTTTTCTGTTGCAGTATTATATGCTTTGATAAAATCCATGATCGGCACACCATGCTGACCCAGCGCAGGACCGACCGGCGGCGCGGGTGTGGCCTCTCCAGCAGGGAGATTCAGTTTTAAGATTGTTTTTACCTTTTTTGCCATAGTGGTTTATAACTTTGCTACTTGTAAAAAGTCTAGCTCAACCGGTGTTTCGCGGTCAAAAATTGAGACCAAAACGCGCACCCTTCCCTTTTCTTCATCGATCGCCTCAATTGTTCCTAAAAAGTCGGCAAACGGTCCCTCCACAATCTTGACCGCCTCACCAATAGAAAATTTTGTCTTGAATTTCGGCTGCTCTTGTTGGACGAACTTCATGATTGCCTCAACTTCTTTATCGGAGATCGGTGTTGGTTTTAACCCCGCGCCTACAAATCCGGTGATTCCCTCTGTCGTACGGACCACCAACCAGGAATCGTCATTCATAATCATACGAACCAGTACGTAGCCAGGGAAAACCTTCTCTTTTATTTTTAATTTCTTTCCTTTTTTGACTACAACGGTTTCTCTTGTTGGAATAACGATATCGAAGATCTGTTCTTCTACGCCGAGACTTTTTATGCGCTGTTCAAGCGCCTGCTTTACCCGCGCCTCATAACCTGTTTTTACGTGGATCACATACCATTTACCAGGAACTGCCGGGCTGGGTAGGGCTGTTTCTGTCTGCTCAACTACCTGCTCTTCTGGAGCTTCTTGTTGTTGTGAAGACTCATTTTGATTAGTTTGATCGTTCATAATGATTTAAGTTTATTCTAACGTTTCGTCAAGAAGTCAAGTAGTTTTGCAAGAAGTACGTCAATTATACCCACATAAAATCCAATAATCAAGGAGATAATAATTACTACCAAAGTGAGACGAATGATATCCTGCCGTGTCGGCCAGGTGACTTTTTTGAGTTCTTCTCGAACATCACTGATAAAGCCAGGGGTAATGTTGGGCCGATCTGCCATGAGAGATATTATAAAGGATGAAACATCTTAGATGTCATGAAAAAGACTGTAGATTATAGTCCGTTGAAGCCGTAGTTTAGTTCAACTATAGTAGGTTATGCCCCAACTCAACGACAAACAGATTGAAAGGCTATCAGAGGCTTTATCAAATTTATCTGTGGGAGTATTAGTCTCAATTTTCTTACCTGCAGTTAGCGGAAACATGGTACACTTAAATGTTATTTTGGTTGCTGCCATTGTTGCCTTTGCTTTTTTAATTACAAGTTTAGCAATATTAAAAAATGAGTAACTTTGATTTCGGACTTCAAATAGCTTATCTCACTCTCGCTATAGTACTCTTGGCTGTTGCTATAGTTATTTACCCGACTCTCACACACAGAAAAAAGCGCAAATAACCCTGCCCCGAGGGTTGGACGATATTAGAAGCTTCTTCCTCCAGCAGCTGACTCAACAAAGGATTGTTGTCTGGCAAGATTTAGGATCGTAGAAGTAGCGGTGTCAGATTCTGTATGTACTTCAATAGAGGCAGGCAAGATATCTGCGGTAACAATTTTAACAAGGTTCGGGTTATTTTTATTTCGATCTCTATAAATTTTAAGGGCATCTTGCTTAGATATATATTTAACTTCCTTAACTCCCGACATAGATCGAACCTTTGTAATAAAGCTCTGTATGTCTTGATCTGAAGCATTTGCTTTAAAATAGACAATGACATTAGGTGCGCTTTTCAGTGCTGCAAGTTGACTTTTGTATTGATTGAAATAATCGCTTCCTTGATATAGAGGCCAGTATTGATGCACTTTATCGTATTCTGCAAGTGCTCTCCAAGGGTCATTGTGCGCCAATAGATTCTCGGCTTGAGTTATAGTCGACATAGCCTTATTTGCGAAATAACCAACAATAAGTCCTCCAAGTAATAAACCAATCACGAAAGTCAAAAATGAAGCGGCTTTATATTTTTTCACGAGTTGATTATATAGAAGCGGGGTGTTAAAAACAAGGGTTCTAACGTCCTGCCGTGGTTTCTTTAAATTTGAAGCTAAAAATGGCTGGCTCCGAGGGCTACTATAGTCCTGAGTGAAATCGAAGAAGACGACGTTCGAACTTATTTAGTATTCCTTTAAATCTAGTGTTGTATAACCTTGCATTTTTAATTTAACAAAAGCTGGTTTTAAGATTTCATTTAATTCTTCTCTAATTCTATCTTGTCGTTCTGATCTTGGAATTATCTCTTCTCGACTCTTTGGAAGAGTAACAAGAGATCTTTTAAGCTCTTCCCATTTCCCTCGTGCAACCGGAAGATCATCTCCTAAAGCAACATCAAATGCCTGGTAAAATTGTCGTGGAGTTTGACCCAAATATAATTCACTGTGACCCTTTTTGTCTGCTTCATCTTTGATTATTTCTCCCCATGGTTTGTCCCAAACTGGTTCTACCACCTTCCGGTAGTCCATAGGAGAACTTAGTTCGTCAGAACAAGGCAACTTACCTCGAAAGTTAGCAAGATAATCCTCCTTTCTCCTAAATCCCTCTTCTAATTCTTGCTCTATAGCAAGTCTCATTTGATCTTTATTCCCTGGGCTCGGATCACCTGCTTGTGGTTCTGGCATACAGAAATTATATCAAAAAGAAAAAGCTCCAGGGGCTACTTGTCCTGAGCGTAGTCGAAGGAGACGGCGTTAGAACTTTTTACGCTCAAACTTAATTACTAAGAGAAAATGTCCTAATATTGCGATCTATAGTGGAATTTACTAATCTTTCTTCAACTAGTAATCTTGTCAATTTTGCGATTCTACTTCTGCCAAGTCTAACGTTTTGCTTTTGCATCAATCTTTGTATATCAGCAGTGCTTGATCCTGGGTTTTCACCTATTACTCTCTTTATTAGCCCTTTCACTTCTTCAGGTGATTTAGCATTAGCAGTCGATGAAGATTCACGAGCTTTTTGCATCAGAAGAGCAACTTTTTCAGGGTCTCCAATAATATTTTGAGCATACTCTTTCCCGATTGCTAATATCTGCGGATCTTGGGTCTCAAATTTATCAATAATTGATAAAAACTCTTCAAAAAGTTCTCGTTGCTGGAGAGTAATTGTAACTTCAGACTGATATTCTTGAGAAAATTTTTGTCTTATTATGTATCCTTCTGTGGCAAGGTGATTTAGTATTTTTCCTACCTGACCGACAAGTCCTTCAAGCTTCCACTTCATTGTTGGATTATTTGCCAGTATTTTTCGCGCTATATCTTCACGACCAAACAGTGACTCATCTTGGCATGCTTCAAGCACGGCTGCTGTCAATTTTGGGTATATTTTATCTTGCCCTTCACTAAATGGAGAAGGTTCAGTCTGGGGGGCTCCATTATTGTTATCATAAAATACATAAGTCTCGTCTTGTCCCTTAGACTCAAATGATATAAATCCATAGCGAGCAAGATCTTTAAGGTGTTTTGACAAAAGCTCTTTGCTGAGTCCCAGTGATTTGTGAAGATCGACTAATCGCAATGGAAGTTTTCTTGTAGTTAGCTCTCTCAATATCTGAAGCCGTGTTAACGCTGAACGTTGAGGACTATCAAGTGGCTCAGCCTTTGTGCGAGGCCCGCCTTTTTGTGTTTGGCCTAAAAATTTTTCTAAAGATACCTCTGGATGTCGAAGAGAGAAGTCAAGCATATAGCCTGCAAGAGCTACTCCAATTTCTTGTCCGTACTCTGTAATTGCATATCCCCACTGACCAGTATGAGGATCAATCACCTCTTTTGCTACAAGACCAATAGGAGCCAGTGAGAGAGTTAAATAATTAAAAACAGTTCTATCATTGATAGTTTTCCACCCAGGAGCATCTCCCTGGGCTTTCAAAATTACTTTATGAATCTTATTCTGCGTATATATAACTCCTGGATCCATTAATGAAAGCGTGAGAGCTTTTGCTTCATGATTGCCAAATGCAGCTAGAAGATTTCCAAGTTCTTGATCATGAGCTCTTTCAGGAATGTGGGGAATTTCTTGTCCTTCATGCATGCAGAAATTATATCCCATGTACTACTTCGAGTACAGGGCAAGGCAGGAAGGTTTCAAGTATTCTTTTTTACTTTCCAAAGCGCCGCACAAGAAGTATTCCGATAATCAGCCCTGCTAGAAGCCCGATCATAAATTTTATCGGAAATGCGATAAAACTCGTTGAGCCAAACACGTGCTGGGTCGCCTCCCCAAAATTAATCTCGGTCGAGAGCGTATATTTTCCTAAAAAGAGCCCGGAAAGAAGAAGCGTTATCGGCCTTTTGCAGTAAACTGCCCTGCTTCCTTCACAATCAACTTCTGCCGAAGGGGTTGCGATCATAAGCCGCTGTGACTGGGCGAGGACATTTTGCGGAACAATTGAGTAGCTTGATTTTGTTCCAAAGGTTTCTTTTAAAATGATATCGCCTTCCGGATTTATAAAATTTTTGCCCTCATTTCTTACTATCAGAACAACTGGGATTTTGTCACCGCTATCAAATAGTTTTACACTTCCAATCTTTAGGCGTGGAATAACATCGAAAAAATCAACCTTTCCTCTGATATCTAAATCGCCAGACTGAGTTATGGTAATAAGGATAGGAACAGCGACACGCGCTTGAGTTTTTGATTGAGAGATACCCTCTGTACCCGGTGTCGGAACTGTCTCGGCAATAAAACTGTAGTAGTAATCCCCCTCGGGCGCTCCATCAGGGATTCGTATTCGTAAAAGAACTTGTTGTCTGTCTCTTGTATTTAAAAAAAAGGCAGTGTCCAGTTCTAAATCTGAATTATCAAGAGAAAAACGCACCGGCCCTTCAAATTGCTCTGCAATCTGAATCTCTCCCTCAGTCCCTTTTGGAGAGAACGGAAGAACACGGATTTTCATAACGGTCGGATCGCCATAATTTTGTACCGTGTAGGCGACAAGAACCGATTTCCCTGGCTTAATAATTGTCTCCAGATGAGGAGGGGTGAGAGAAAGACTCACCTGTTGAGCTAAAATAGGAGCCGCAAGGAACAAGATACAAGAAACAAGGAACAAACAATAACCAATAACCAATAACCAATTTGGAGCTTGTTTCTTTGAATTTGAAAATTGTTTGTATCTTGTCATTTGTCTCTTGTTAATTTATTAGTATAGTGGCGTTGCAGTAAGTCTCACTACTGTCGTGTAGGTTCCAGCGGTTTGAGTACTCGCCACATTCAGTTTAAATGTCATTGTGGCCTGGCGTGTATCACCGCGATTAAGATGGGTTGGTCCGGTGACAACGGATGGGGTATTTGTCATGACTGTTTTCGCACTGTCAGAATTTGCCGCATTCGCAAAAGGCCGATACTTTGTCCCGTTTGAAAAATCAGAAGGTAGATCAACCGAGTGAGCCGTACTGCTCATTGTATACCCAAAACCAAAGGTTGAGCTTGACGACCATGTATTTGCTGATGAGATCGTACAGGAAGTACCGCTATCACAACTTGTGTCAGAAACTGAGGAACTGCCGGATAGTGTCTGTAAGGAATTGCCCTCAATTGCGGTTACTTGATAGCCGTTTGCAGAACTGAATCCTACGGTAAGACTGGTCGTTGCAGTACTTGGGCCACCGCCTGGAATGATTGAACCAAAGGCAATATTAGTGTTTGAGATTGTGAAACTAAAGGGAGCAATTGATTTAATATACTGAAAACCTGCGCGTAGAACATAGCCTGTGGAGCTGAATTTTTCTGCTGCTGTCTGTCCGAGTGTCGAGGAAATTTTATTCTGTGATGTCGGAGAGGTGTAGGTGTCTGATCCTATATTTACATTTGGCGCCTCTATTTGGTAATTTGGAGAAAAAAGAAAATCAGCAAAAACAGGGGAAATCAGAGGAAAGAAGAAAGAAAAAAGAAGAAATAAAAAAAAGGCTTTCATTGTTCTTTCTCGAACTTTTCAATCAATTTCTCCATCTGAGCCGTCGTTCTTTTGATTTCAGAGAGTTCTTTGTCCCCCATAAAGTTTTCTAATTTTTCTTTCAGATTTCTCAGGTGATTTTTCAGCATCAGAGAGAGAAACAAAAATGTGTCCTGCTGCATTTTCTCATTTCGTAGATATTGTTGACCCATGAACATTGCAAACGGAGAGAGCAATCCGAGTGAGAGAATCGGAATTATGCTATTGAGCGCTGGATCTGGAGGAAGGGTGAGAAGGAAAAAAATAATCGCGGTAAGGGTTGCTACGATAGAGATAACGGGCTCAAGAAGAAGTGTTAGACCAAAAAGGAGGAAATACAGAAGGAAAAAAAACGGAGAGGTCAGTCCTCCCGTGGTGTTGACAATGATAAAAATAATCAGTGTAAATATTGTCGACTCAAGCAGGCGATCATTTTTTGTGAAACGCTTTGCAAGAAAATAAATAATAAACAGAACTGCAGTAATCTGGAGGTCAAATTGAGCAAGTGGAGTTCGTGGGAAAAGAAATCCCAGTGCAATAACAAGGACTAAAAGTATCGAATGCCAGATCTCCCTCCCCATTTAATCACTATAGCACAAACATGGGGGTCTAAATTCATACTTTTGTAGCATATACTCCGTTGAAATGTACTCTTGTATGAGGAATGATACGATCATGCAGCGATTACAAGATCTTTTTCAGATGATGAAAGAAAAGTACAGGATTGAGATCATATTGATTGCTATCTCAACGATGCTTGCTGTTTTGTCGGCGCTTCTGTTTTTCTCGTCTGATAAAAAAAATGCCGTGAGTAATGTCTCCTTTAAACAATCATCCCAAAAGCAATTTCGTTCCTCCGAAACCATCCTTGCAGAGATCTCTGGAGCTGTAGGAAAACCCGGAGTATATCGATTCTCCTCCGGTGCCCGCCTTAATGATCTTCTTGAGAAATCAGAGGGGCTTTCAGAATTTGCTGATAAAGAGTTTTTTGCCCGTAACTTTAATCGAGCTCGCTATATCAGTGATCAGGAGAAAATCTATATTCCCTCAACAGAGGAGGTTGCGAAAGGAGTTTTTTTAGAAAATCAAAGAGTGATCGATCTAACAGGTGCAAACCAGAGCCAGAATGCTTTAATAAGCAACCCGGTTCAGGAAAAACAACGTATCAATATCAATATTGCCTCGCTGGACGAGCTCGATAGCCTGCCAGGAGTAGGGAAAACAACAGCACAAAAAATCACTGATACCAGGCCGTATTCCTCAATCAACCAGCTCGTTGAGAAAAAGGTTTTGAAGCAAAGCGTTTTTGACCAGATCAAGGATTCAATTGCCACACAATAATGACTCCATCAGTCTTCACCAGCGTAATTAACGGCTATCTTCCCGAACCCCATGCCTCACTTTTGAATGGAATTATTTTTGGTGTCCCTCTTCAATCGACAAAGTTTTTCTATCAGCAACTTAAAGAAGTAGGATTACTCCATATTGTTGTTCTTTCGGGAATGAACATCACGATGCTTGCGGCAATTATTGCATCTCTTACTGGGTTTCTTCCCAAATATTTTGCGACTCTTTTTACTATCTTCTGCATTGTTTTATTTGTCCTTTTTGTTGGACCTGCGGCACCGATTATAAGAGCCGCAATCATGGGAGTGCTAAGCCTTCTGGCAATCATTTATGGAAGAAAATCTACGGCTCTCTATAGCCTGTCTCTTTCGTTTATCTTGATTGCGATTTTCAAAAGAGATTGGATCTCGACAGTATCTCTTCAACTCTCCTACGGCGCAACGCTGGGTATTATTCTTTTTGGAACGACATCCAAACAGTCAAGCTCATCTCTTTCTCGATTATTATGGTTTGAGTTGAAGCCATCATTGGCGGCTCAACTTTTCACCACCCCTATTATTTTTTTCTCCTTTCATCAAATTTCTCTTATTGCCCCTCTCTCAAATCTTCTCATCTCATTTACTATTGCACCGCTAATGTTTTTTGGACTTCTTGCCGCGGTTCTGGGTAAGCTACATTTTTTTCTGGGAATTGTTCCGGCAATAATTTGTTTTGTACTTCTTTCGTTCGTTGTACTCGTTATTCAAACGCTCTCAAAAATTCCGTTTGCATTTATACAGTTCTAGAAAAAACTATTGGATCAACCCATCTCATCTCGATCAATGCTATGGATCGGCGTCCTTAGCGTATCTATAGGAATTGGTTTCTTCTTTTTTCAAGCTTATAACGATGAACCAAAAATCATATTTTGCGACGTTGGACAGGGAGACGGCGCATATATTCGGCTCAAACATAACGTTGATATTCTTATTGATGCCGGGCCAGATCGAGCAATACTCAACTGCCTTGGTAAATTTATGCCCTTTTATGATCGGACAATTGAGCTGGCTTTTTTAAGTCATCCTCAAAAAGATCATTATGGCGGATTTGTTGATATTTCTTCTCATTACAAAATCAATACTTTTGTAATGAGCTTGAGATCGTCTGACTCAATAGAGTTTCAACGTTTCTCAAGCCTCATCAACTCAAAACATATTCCGATCAAAGAGCTATTTGCAGGTGATGAGGTAGAGATAGGAACTTCGCGTTTTGAGTTTATCTCTCCAGCTCAAGAACTTGTGCAAACAGCCCAATCAAGGCATCTTGATCCAAACGTAGCATCACAGATAATCCTCTTTCAATCTAACAATCTCCAAGTTCTCTTTACCGGTGATCTAAACTTCAAGTCCCAACAAACCAATTTGAACCGAGTCGGTTCTAAAGGGATTAAGTTGATAATTTTAAAAGTCCCACACCATGGTTCAAAAAATGGACTTTCGGAAAAACTTCTTCAGGAGTTAAAACCAAATATTGCGGTGATAAGTGTTGGAAAAAATAACTCCTATGGACACCCGCATAAAGAAGTTCTTGATCTATTGAGTCGTTATGGCATTCAGATTAAAAGAACAGACAAAGAAGGAAATATTGAGTTTAAGATTGAGTGAGGAGGATGGCGCGGATTTCTTTGTAGATATTGAATGCTTCAAAGCCAATCCAGCCCTGCCCGACAAGCTCTTTTGGAAGACCGGGGTCCTGACGAAGAAGACCGAGATACTCTGTACTTACTTTTTTCAACTTCTCGTGCTTTTCAAGATCTTGTGAGAGAATCAGATGCCAGGTTTTAAAGAGTTCTCTGTATTTTTTTTCAAGCTCTGCTTTTCCCCAAACTTTCTCAATCAATACTTCCCTATCACCAACGACATGATCAGCCTCAAACGCCTGAACATATACCTCCTCCTCTTTTCCATGAATCAATTCCATAAGATTCTCGATGATCGGGTGTGGGGTAAGCCAAAAAGATCTATGCCACGGCCCGAGTCCCCATCCCGAAACCTGTCGGCGTAAACGGTCGCGAAGCTCGCGTTTCTTCTCCGGAATTTCATAGGAAAGTACTCTCCATTTTCCATCCCATGAATCCTTTAAGAAACGGATGAACGGAACCTCGAGTGCAAATTCTTGATAACCTTTATCGGTTAGTTTATATACTCGCTCTCCCTCTCCTGCTTCAATATATCCCTCCCTGAGAAGCGCTGATATTGTTCCTTTGGTCTTTTGATTGAAGGAGAGATCGAAGATTTGTTGGACTTTCTCATCAAAACGGACTGTCTGAAAATCTAAGTCAGAAAGAAGAAAAAGGATAGCTAAAATTTTCGTCCGTCTTTCTTTAATACCCATATCAACAAACAATGTAACAGACGGAAAAAAATCTGTCAAGCGCCTTTTATAATCGATTACTGTACTCTTGCCCCTTGACAGAAGAAGCAAAATATCCTTTAATGAATCATTGGAGTTAAGCAAAGATGAATAGAAGAAAAATAACGTATAAACTAAGTCTTTTTATCTTCATCCTCTCTCAAATTTTTTATGTGTTTTTTTTAACTCCTCCCAAAGTTCACGCCCTTACAACCAACCTCACCTCAGCCGATATAACATTGACAAACTCTCGTCTTTCTTATAGAGGAATGGTTGGAACAGCAAGTTCAGCCAACGACCAAAAATTTACGCTTTCTGGATCTCCTGCAAGTCCAGCCACAGATGCAAATACCAATGATCTTTTTATAAATGATGTTGTCTGCTTTAATAATCCCAACTCAAATGGGTGTGCAAGTCAAACAACCTACACCGTAAATAATGCTCCAACCAGCACTCAATTCAATGTCTCTGCGGCAGTTGCAAACGCAATGACCGCTGGAACTGATGTTGTCGCGACTCAATCGGCCCGTTGGACGGTACGATTTACTCCAAGAACACAGGTTCCATCCACTGGGTTTATCAGGCTTACTATTCCAAATACTGGCACAACAATCAACGACGGAATGCCAGATAATGGTGGTTTTGACTCAAATAAGTTAACCACAAGTAATATCAACGCTGCAATTACTGCAACAGGGTTCACAAAATCCGCTACCTCTCTCACCACAAATGCCTCTACCAGCACTGTTATTTTGATAACATTGAGCTCTGCTCTTACTGCTGGCACATCATATTCGTTTGTAATGGGAGACGCATCAGATACAACGCTTCGCTTCATTAATCCATCACCCGCAAGCTCAAGTCATACTGCAGGGGTCGCAGATACCTACTCCATAACTCTACAAACCGAGGATGCAAGCAATAATGCACTGGATAAGACCATAACCAAGCTCGTCAATGTGGATGGCGTTCAGGTTTCTGCAGTTATTGAGGAAACAATTTCTTACACAATAGCTACGGTAGCAATCAGTACAAGCGCATGTGGCACAACAACGACGGCCGCCTCAACAGCTACATCACTTCCATTTGGATCTATAACAACCTTCAGCGCCTTCAATGATCTAGCCCAACAACACTCTCTTACTACAAATACAAATAATGGTTATACTCTCACTGTTCAACAAGATCAGGCGCTTACCCTAGTTGGGGGAAGCACAACGATCGCTGACAGCCCAGGAACAGCCGGCACTTCCGGTAACGCATGTACTCCAGCCGCTTGGAGCGCTGCCTCAACCAATGGATTTGGATATACTTTGGCAAACGTAACAAACACAAGCGCTGCTTTTACCAACAGCAGTGGTTATTGTCCTTTTGCTTCTGCCAATGTCTCAAATAAGATAATGAGCAAAACCTCACCACCAACAGGCGGAACCGACTCTATCTATATCTGTCCCCGACTAAGCGTCGCCTCAACGCAAAGATCCGGTACCTATGTCAATACACTGACTTTTATTGCAACTGCTGATTTCTAAAATTATGAAAAAAATAACAGTATATAGTGCCTTATGTTTTTTTGCATTGGCTCTTCTTACATTCAGAGTTATTGCGCAAACGGCCCAGAATGAACTATCAATAACAGCTTTTCCAGCAGTTCAAGAAAAGGAAGTGGCGCCTGGAGAACATGCTCATCTACAAGTACAGTTTAAAAACGCTACTGATGCTGTCACGACAGGACAAGTAAGGGTTGCAGATTATATTATTAACGATAAATCTGGTAGTGTCGTGATCATAGAAGATAATCTAAAAAAACCGGCTTATTCCGCTTCTTCCTGGATTACGCTTTCTTCAAACACTATCACAATACCGCCTAAGGATGTAGTAACCGTTGATCTTTTCGTTAGTGTTCCTGCTAAGGTCGCCAGTTGTGGAAACTATGCTTTGATTTATTTCCAACCTACCCTTCCGAGCAACAACGAGATAAAGAACAACCTAAACTCCACCTCAGGTATTTCAGCAAAAATAGGCACTTTAATTAACTTTAAGGTCAGCGGAAGAGAGTGTAAGGAAAATATTAATGTTATCTCATTTACTAGCCCACCTCTTGAAGAATACGGCCCAGTAAAGGTCTCATTTGAACTTTTAAACACTGGAGATATTCATCTCTCTCCCCAAGGTATTGTCACTATGACAAATTTCTTAAATAACTATGTTGACTCGGAAAAAATTAAAGATCAGCGTATTTTTCCAGAAACTGCAAAAAAATATGAAAGCCGACTCGGACATAAATGGATGCTGGGAAGATATAAAATAGATCTTGCTGCCTCCTATGGGGCAAACGGTAAGAGACTTATTGCCTCAACATTTGTCTGGGTTATTCCTTGGAAAGCAGTATCGATTGTGCTCTTAACATTTCTCATCATTTTTTTACTTATCAGATCGATGGTCGAGGGATCACGGAAACGTTCTCAAGTACTTCAAACCGAGGTTGAGCACGAAAGAGAAGAGATAGAAAAGCTAAAAGAACAGCTCAAACGAAGAAGGGAATAATGAAAGCTTTTGTAAAGAAAAACATAGCTCCCCTACTGCTTATTTTGCTCATTTTATTGACATATATATCTTTCATTCAAAAGCGGTCAAGCACATATAGAATCATAAACACAAAAGGAGTTTCTGTGACAAGAGGGGTCGGAGTCTCTACTTTTATTGGAGAGCATCATTTTAGACTATTTGGGTATACTTCTCCCAGAGCTATTGTTACTTTGGAGGGTCTCGGAATTTTTGATCAAACTAATGCAGATGGTAAAGGATATTTTTCCATTGAAAACCGCTTCTCCCCTCTTTCCTCCCGAGAAGCCTGTCTTACTGCAAGAGATCAGTTGGGAAGGATCTCAACTCCCAGCTGTCTTCCTCCCTTTCCGGTCAATTATGAGACGAATATTGGTCCGGTCCTTCTGCCGCCAACAATCTCTGTAGATAAGCCTCAATACTATGCGGGAGAAGAAATGCGTATATCAGGACAAGCGGTACCAAATACGGACGTAAATATTTCAATCTTCATTGATCAGAAAATATCTCCTCTTCGATACCTGTCAAACGCTCTTAATCCCGTCAAAGAGGTCTACGCATTTACCATTCCGGAATTAAAAACAAACTCCGATTCCTTAGGCAACTACTCAATAAAACTACCTACAGTAAGAGCTGATATTTTGAGCTTTTTCTCACGGGTAGAGTATCAACTTCAAAGCTCTCCGCAGAGTACAAATATCCATATTAAAATTCTCCCGCTATGGATGCGTGTTCCGAATTTTTTTGTATTTTTGTGGAATACTCTCAAGCCCCATATATCTGAGTTAATTCTTCTTTCACAGATCTCTCTTTTAAGTTTATATTTCTTACGTCAGTATTTGTTTAGCTTTAATAGAAAGTGAGGTGAGCTCTCTGTGGAATTTTTTTTCCATCGACCGTTATCTCTAGATAATACTCTCCTGCCTGATTCGAGACGATATCAAAGACCGCCTTTCCATAGGGATCGGTTGTTCCTTGAATAATACTTACAGTAAGATGAGGGCTGTTTTCAAGCAAAATCTGTCTTCCCTCCACACCTAATCCTTGATTGTTGAGAACAAAGACTGTGGTTCTGATCTGTTCTTGATTATTGGCTTGTGCACGAAGTGGAGAAATAAAAACATATGAGTTGTCTGAAGAGAAATCCTTTTGTGTCGCCGTAGCATTCCCTGTAAAAAATCTGGCTTCATAAAGCCCAAAAAATGCGAAAACCCCTATCAAAACAAGAATAAAAATCAAAAAAATAGGCAGATATTTCATCGCTGCGTAATGATAATAGAGTAAATAGAAAAATTTGTCAAATTGTCTTATAATCGACACTGCCTGGATAGAGTTGCTTTCAATCTTCTTCATGCTCATAAGTCTAGAGTTGGCCCTTAATAAAAAAGTGTTTGTGAAATAAAAAAAATCAGCAATTAAACTTTGTGCCCGCTAACGGTGAATTTTTGTGCCTATATGATATCAAATAAACTTGATACAGATTCTAAATTCAAATTAGTACGTAGAAATAGTCCAAATCTCATACTCAATCTTTAATTTTTATAATCACTCGATAACTTATAGCTGGGATAAAAATGAAGAATGTGCTTAAGAAATATACTATTAAGCATATATACTATGAGTATTTATATACAAATTGATATATTTAGATAGATACTTTTTCTGCTCGGTAATATAAATAAAGCTAATTAAATTATTTTATAAGTCTTTATTTTATTAATGATATTTGTACTTCGAAATGTATCATAATACTACATAAATACCTCTTGACAAATGATTTCAATATCCTTTAATATGAAAGTAAATGACTCAACAGTATAATTTTTATAATATTGAAGCCTCATTCATCTCTTTTCTATCTTCGGGAAATAAAAAGCTTAAGCCTATATCAATAAAGAATTATGTTTCTGATCTACGATTTTTTCTTGGTTGGCTCATCTCAACAACACAAAGCGTTAAAGAAAATCGCCCTAATGACCCTATTGAACTTTTTCAACGTTTTTTTAATCAAGAAACGCTCGATTCCTATCTCGGCTATCTCGAATCGAATACTTCTCCTGTTGGGACAAAAAATCGGAGATTATCCAGCTTGAAAAAGTTTTTTGAGTTTGCAAGAACTCAAGATTGGATTGCTTTCAATCCGCTAAAACATTCTGGGGCTTCTAGAGAGGCTCTTACACAATCTAAGCTTCTTGACGAGTTTAGAAAATATCTTAACGATTCTGACGAACTTAATGATTCAGAGAAAAAACGGTATATACAGGATGTTACAGAGTTTCTGGGCTCGAGCATATGACAGAATGAGAAAACCATTTTTAGCTAAGTCAATAAAAAACTATATCAAACTGCTTCAAAAAAACGGGCTCTCCTCGAGTGTGATCTTAGAAAAACTTCATTCGCTTGAGATCTTTATTGATTGGGCAAAAGAGCAGGGAAAAATCAAACAAAATCTTTTTAGCGAACTTACCAACACTCTGCAAGACTTGCGGGCAGAGATAAAGCAGACGGGTCCGGCTCTAAGCCTTAATCTTGGAGAACGAAAATTTAGCCTTAAAAATCTATTTAAATCACGTTCGAAAGAATCAAAGCTCCCCGAATCAAGGTTAAAACCTCAACACTACGTTGGGGCTGCACTTACGCTTATCCTTATGGCTGCGCTTGGAGCCGGGGTGTATAATCAATTTTTTCAAAAAGCTCAAATACCCTTCGCAGCCTACCCCACAACCTTGACAAACCCTTCACAGAGGTATATCTCTTTTCAGGGTAGAGTGACTGACAGCCTAGGAAATCCCATTACTACCGCGACCAATTTCCAGTTTAAGCTTTATACAGTTAAAACTGCCGGAACCTCAATATATGCTAGTGGGACATGTTCCCTTACTCCCGACCAGGATGGAATTCTGAATGTGCTTGTTGGAGGCTCAGGATTAACCACAGATCAAAACGTCTGTGGAACCGGAATAACTAATGATGTCTTTACCAACAATGCCAATGTCTATCTGGGAGTAACAGTCGGATCAGACTCAGAAGCAACTCCCCGACAACAAATTGCAAACGTAGGCTTTGCTATAAATGCCGAAACCCTTCAGGGTTTTCCTCCGGGCACAGGAGTTGCGAACATCGCCTACATTGACTCTACTGGTCAGTTACTGGCCTCTCCTACAGTGACAGCAGCAGGCGCGGCAACTAATTATCTTATCAGAAGCACGGCAACTCTATCTGGTGCCATCAATTCAGCCCAGACTGCCCTTCATGCTCTCAATATCACTCCGACAATCAATCTTTCAGGTGGTACAAGTAATACATTGACAAACCTTTATGGAGTCTATGTTGCTGCTCCGACAATCTCCGCCGGAACAGTCACTAATAAATATGCGTTAGTTACAGAATCAGCGGCTGGCAATAGCGGCTTTGGAATTACTGCACCTGCTGCTGAACTAGATATTTTAGCTCCAACCTCAACTGTAGGTGTAAATCTTGCAGGAACAGCCCTTGGATCAACCTCGGGAAATGGAACAAGCGCCTCAAATATCTTGACTATTCTGGGAACTACTGGTCAAGCATCATCTGGTACTACGCCAAACACGGCTGGAGCCGGCGGGGCGCTTAGTTTAACCGGAGGGACTGGGGGAGCAGAAACCGGTGCTACAGGCACAAATACGGGTGGCGCAGGGGGGGGAATAAATCTTACCGGAGGGGCTGGGGGAAATACCCGTGCCGGAAACGGGGGGGC
>OBEQ011303664.1_pt1 | contig 24295 bp, 22 predicted proteins | sample 1670901 | NCBI WGS metagenome assembly OBEQ01 (sample SAMEA104232315, study PRJEB22302) | groundwater metagenome | biome: forest; feature: aquifer; material: groundwater | place: USA | collected 2011-08-07 | depth 5.4 m | reverse complement strand
TGTCTGCCAATTCCACCACTCGCGCGTAAGTATCGGCGAACAAAGGGATTATTTTACGGGAAATTGATTGGATTTGCACTCGATTTTTAGGAGATGAGAATCAATGCTGCGGCGCTGTAGACGGCTGTCCAAAGCCGTCACTGCGCAGCAGTTTTGCATCGGCAAAACTGGGGGACAAGGACTCGAACCTTGATTACCTGGTCCAGAGCCAGGCGTGCTACCGTTGCACCATCCCCCAATGTTGAAAGCAAACAAATATCAGCGGCCGGAAAAATTATAACTGCTTACTTACTTTACGGCCAGCCCCGCTATTTTGCGGGGCACCATCCCCCAATATTGGAAATGAAGACAAACATTTTTGAAAATAGTATCAAATTTTATTGGTCTGACCTAGATTTTATTTCTCGTCTGCGGATGACTGCGAAATCGAGGATTGATCGTGAGCAATCGGAAGCGTAATGACAAACGAAGTGCCTTCGCCGGGTTTGGAACGGACTTTGATGTCCCCGCCGTGAAGTTCAATAATGTAGCGGCACATATAAAGCCCCATGCCTGAACCTTTTCCGGCCGGCTTCGTGGTAAACCCGTAACTGAAAATCTTCTTCATGACGTCGTCGCTCATCCCGTGTCCGTTGTCTGAAAATTGCACAACCACCATTGCCGGATGCGCGGGATCCTCATGAGCGGTGACCGTAATTTTGCGGTCACGCTTACTGGCCATCGCATGGTAGGCGTTGATAAATAAATTGAGAAATACTTCCTGGAGCCGTTCCAAATCGCCTTTGATAAGCGGAATATTTCCGGGAATTTCAAAATTGACCTCAGTACCGGAAAGATTTTCCAAATAAGTCTGAAACTGGACAAGCGGCAGCGTTTCTTCCAGCACGAGTTTCAGCGAAAGCGCTTCAAATTTTCCGTGTTCAGATTTTTTAAGCAGTCCTGTCAACGTATTCACGACTGCTTTGATACGGCTGATGTTTTGTTCCATTTTGTGGAAGATATCGAGAATGTCGGTCACTTTAAGATCGGGGTTCTGCCGGTATTTCAGGATCGCCCTGCTGACATTCATAGAAAGAATGGTCAGCGGATTGTTCACTTCATGGCCGACAGAGGAAGCAAGCCGGCCGAGTGTTGCCATTTTTTGTTCATGAATGAGCTGTGCATGCGTATCGCGCAACCTTTTATTGGCAATTTCGGTTTCATTCAGCGCTCTGAGTAAGTTGGTTTGTGCCGTATTGAGCTGTTCGTTAATTCCTTCGAGTTCATGGGCCTTTTCAATGGCTTGGTCATAAAGACGGGCATTTTCAATCGCGATAGCAGATTCCTGTGCAAGCGTATACAAAACATGAAGGTCTTCGTCGGAGAAAAAATCACCGGATTTTTTTTCGCCCAGGACTAAAACGTTTCTGAGATTATTGCCCAGAAAGCTCGGCACACAGCACGCGGCACGAAGATCTTCCATCCGCTGCTGAATAGCTTTGTAATCGTACTTGGCTTGGAGCCCGCCCTTTTTTGTCTTTGGGCCTCCCGTGTCCACATATTCCTTCGCTTTTTCAATATCGATCGGAATCCGTTCATTGGCCAAATAATGAATGAGTTCGTCGCTTTCATTAAAAATATGGTCCTTCTTGAGCCAGATATCAGGTTCATAGCCGCGCATATAAGCCAACTTGAAATAATCGTTTCTTTCATCGTGAATCAAAATTGCAGCATTCCGGACCCGGATCCGCATGGTCGTAAAATGTGTCACAAGACTGAGCAATTGGTGCAAGCTTTTGATCTGCGAAATGCCGGCCGAAGCATCGCGAAGAAGTTTCCGGTAATCATATTTTTTCTGAAATAGGAACTTATCGGTAAGATTAATCAAAAATTTACGCAGGGGCTCGTAAACAAGAACGATGAGGAAGACACTAATGACCAGCGAAAGAACTCTTCCTCCCCTTCCACTAACATAAGCGTTTAAAACTTCCTGAGTTAAAAATGTACTAAACGCAAATACCGCGAAAGCAAAGGAGAAGAGACCGGCAAACACCAACGTCCGCCGAATAATGACTTCTATGTCAAAAAGTTGGTGTCTAAATATTGCGTAGCCTAGAAGAATTGCATAAACTGCTATTCCTCCATTTAAGTAAGGAGGAAAATTAATTCCGTACCAAACAAACCAATTCGTAGCACCTCCTATATAACCTATCAAAGATGTAACTAAAACCCACTTACATTGTTGTACTTGTTTGCTAACTGCTCTTACAATTCCTTCAGTCCAAATGAGCCAAAAGCAATAAAAAACCTGTAAAAACCACCAAATTAAATACACATGAAATACATTTGAAGGAATAGGCCATAAACCATAAGAAAATTTAATCACCCAATCTTGATAAAAAAGAAATAAAGCTGCATAGCAAAAAAATAAATTAACCAAATGTACAAAATAAATATGAATTTTGAATGTTTTTTGCCTATTAAGACTCAAAAGAGCGTATGTAAATTGAAAAAGCGTAGTGTTAATAAGAACTACCCCAACAATTGTCCATTTAAAAAGAAAAATCGCCCAATTTTTTTCACTAGACGATTGCCAAAGGAAGTAAAAAAAAGCGTAGAAAGAAAGAGCAAATGCAAATGCTGCATATGATTTTTTTACGTTGCTGCGATGACTTTTTATAAAAGCGAGGGAGCCAAGAAAAAATGTTAGTATAAAGTTGATAAAACTTATTATTCCAAATATGGTAATTTGATTTAACATATAATTTGTCTATTTGCGGCCGATAATAATATTATTCATTTCCCAATGATCACGAAAGATGTATGGATATCGATATCCAATTTTGTTAAGCAAAGTAAACCAATGCTCTGGCTTCCGATAATACAGCGTCCACTCTTCCCCGCCTGAAGTAGACATTGTTTTCCTCATTAATTTTTTAGTATTAAGCTTCTCATATGAAGAAAAAATAATGAGACCGTCCTCAGGTAAAACAGAATAAATTTCTGAGATCATTTTTTCTACTATTTCATTATTAAAATAGATGAATAAACCGGAGGCAATAACAACGTTAGGTATCCAAGTCGCCTTAGATGAAAAGAAACGAAGGCGAGAAAGTTTAAAAATATCTCCTTTTACATATCTAATATTTCTAATTTTTTCTTTTCCAGCTAAATTTCTCCCTAATTTCACACATAAAATATCTTTGTCAATACAAAGCGATTCCACTTCTTCCCTCTGATGTTCCTCAGCAAGCTCCCTGAGGTATCTGGCGCCACCTGATGCCAGGTCTAATACACGAGTCCTGCGTCCTAATATTTTATTATTTTGAATCTCGTTCCATAAAACTTGCTTAATATTATCTTTTCTTCCTCGCGTTGCATGTACAGCGGGTAAATTTAAAAGAATTTTATCAATATACCGTCCAATAATAAACGACCCCTTGGGACAATTGTTGTACATATGCTCAAAATTAGCGCCAGATTCGGCACCACTAACTACAACACCGTAACCCAGCTTTGACAGCTTAAGTAGATTTTTAATAAGCACTTTATATAGAAAATTGTCCCAATAGACCAACAGACGCTTTATCATCTTAGGTATTTTTTTACGCTTGATAAAAAATCTTCGGTGTCAAAAGGTTTGTATAAATAATCAACATATCCTAAAGATTTTGCTTCCTCTTGGGTCTTTTCTCCATCATACCCGGTCATAAATATAACTGGGCTTTCCCGTTCATTTATATCAGAGATCAAATTTTTTGCTCTCTTTATAGTTTCGATACCATCTAACGAAGGCATTCTAATGTCACAAATAATCAAATCAAACCCCTTATTTTTTGTATCCTTAATTTTTTTTATTTCTTCGAGAGCATCATAGCCATTATTGGCAATAACTATATTTAAAGATGTCTCTTTTTTTAAAAGATTACCTAAAGTTCTGGTTACCAATGTTTCATCATCGATAATAAGAATATCTTTTACGGCAACAGTAACTTCTTTAGATTTAAATGAGCAATACTTATCAAAAAATTTAAGCGTTTCAGTTTGAATCATATCCCATCGGTCATTATGAAAATGATTGTGTGAATCGGTTATATATAACTTGGATGGTATTCGTTTACGTAACTTTTCATAAAGCTCGTTCGTTTTCTTCACATCCATAACTTCATCATATTCCCCGCGAAAAAATAAAATCGGAATATTAATTTCTGAAGCGCGATCAATAATATTGGGCGAAAATGCAATTTCATGAAAAAATTCATTAAAGTTTTCCGATTTTAATAAGCCGTATCTGTGGGGAAGGTCTAATTGGTTATTTGTAAGTTCTCCGCCGCGATATTTATCGAGCATAGTTTTATCATCTAAAAAATTATCAATTATTGGGGGAATGACACCTTTGGCTTTAAAAAATTCCTTAACTTCGTTGTTAAAACCACTTTCAAACCAGTGGAGATATGACTCTGTCAAACTTGTCACGGTAGTAACAACGCTACCAAATTTAATTCGTTTATCTTTTAATGATGCTAAAAGTGTTATCAAAGCTCCCGTGCTATGTCCAATGACGCAAATACGTTCTTTATTCGCAAAATTGTATCGTTGGGTAAGAAAATTAATTCCTTCGATCAGATCTTCTACTGAATTATTTAAAGTCCACTTTCCTTCTGTTCCGGCGTGCCCTCTCAAATTGTAAGTTAACATCAGATAATTATTGCGAGCAAAATATTCTCCATTAATTTTATATTGCCGGTCGCAATAACCTAAACCATGCGTAAAGATCACGGATCCTTTACAATCCTCCAGGTTTTGAGGGCGATATACTTTCCCCTTAAAAAGAGATTTGTCACATAAGAATTCAACGCGTTCAAAAATCGTTTCTTTAGACTCGCTTTGCTGACTATTTAAAGAATTGATTTCCACTTAAATCTCTCCGCTTGTTCGATAACTTTTAGGTAAAGTTACAATAAAATTAGAACCCTTTCCTTCTGTTGACAAAACTTTAATTTTTCCACCATGTTTTTCGATGATTCCATATGAAATTGACAGCCCGAGACCGGTTCCTTTGCCAATTTCTTTGGTTGTAAAAAAAGGGTCGAAAATTTTTGAAAGGTGCTCTTGCGGAATGCCTGCCCCATCGTCTTTAATTGAGGCGCACACCGAACCATTTCGTTCAAAAGTTTTAATTTCAACAAATCCTGTACTTTTGGCTGATTTAACTGCATCTTTAGCATTTAAAATTAAATTTGTGAAAACTTGCTCTAGTTCGTTGGCCAGTCCTTTGATTTTAGAAACGGGATTTAAATGCTTGATAAGACGAACATTCTCTTGCTCGAGTTGATAACCGACAAAAGCAAGCGTGTTTTCAATAACACTATTAAGATCCACCTCTTTTGATTTATCTTCACTTAGAGGTTTTCTTGCATATTTCATTAATTTTTGGACAATTGACTGGCAACGTTTCGCGCCTTCTTCAATTAAGTTGAGCGATTCCATATCCATATCTTTTGCGTCCATTTTAAGCAGCTGAGCGTTTGTTAAAACAGCGGTCAGTGGGTTATTAATCTCATGCGCGACACCGCCGGCGAGAGTGCCAAGCGTAGCTAACTTTTCGGCTTGAATGAGTTGTTTCTGGGCTTCTTCAAGTTCTTGAGTTCTCAGTCTGACCTTTTCCTCAAGTTGTTCGTTCCATTGCCGCAAACTTTCCTGCATTTCGATGAGTCTCAGTGAATTTGAAAGCGCGATTGTCGCCGGACGTCTTAACCCCGAAAGAAAAGCGATCTCGGGGGCGCGAAATGATTTGAAGTTCGCCTTTCGGCCCAAATTAATCAAACCGATGAGTTCGTGATTTAAAACAAGCGGAACCGTCACTTGTACGTCCAACTGTTCGAAAAAGCTTTTGGCCGAGTCTTTGACTCGCTCAAACCATGGATCAATTTCAACAAACTCAGCTAAAGCCACATTATCTTTTTCTTCAAGCCACCGGATAAATTTATTTTCATACGATGGCTCTGCGGCCGCGTCTGCCTCCGCGTCGATTCGAATGAGACTTGTGCCACCGGCATGTTTTAGAAAAACTTGTACTTTGTCTACATACAAAACATCACGTATGGTCAGGACAATATAATTCGATAATTCAGTTAAGTCTTTCAATTGGACCAACGCATCATTGAACCGGATTAAAGTCCGCTCAAGATCAAGCTCTCTCCTTTTAAACAGATGATCAATATGGGGCTGAACGGCTTTCAAATAAAAGAAGAAAATAAAAAACAGGGCGCTGATCGCTAGAGCAAAGAAAACTGAATTAAGACTTTGATACCAGTTGTTAAGCAAATAAAAAACGCCCAGGACCGGCAAAACCACAATCGCAGAAGTCACCATCCAGAAAACAGTCCGGTGCACTGCCGTTTCGATGTCCATGACTTTATATTTAATAATGGAATAAGCAACGGTCAGGATCCAAAAGAATGCGCAAATATATCCAAATGGATAAATTTCAATATGGATGAGTTTTGGAACAAAATCGATGGTGGCAATAAATGCGATACAAAAAGCAACGATGATAGCGCTAATTTGTTTTTTGGAAACTCTTGCGATCGGGCGGATTAAGCGGTATGCAAAATTGATAAAACTCAAAGCAAAAAAAACGATGAAACAAATAAAAAACAAAATACCAACCCAATCATAACGGGAATAAAATCCCCAATAATAACGGTCCATATACGGCACAACCAGATTTGTTGACGCCGCAAGCAAATAAAAAGTCAAAAAAAGAGCATGGCTAAAAAAGACAAATTTTTTCTGCTGTCTCCACAAGTTGAGCCAAACTGCGGAGAAAAAATAAATGCTCGCAGCAATAAAAGAAACGCCTAAGAAGGTATACCGCCGGTAAATTTTATGCGCGATGGCCGGATCAGTAACGGAGTAAATCCAGCCGTAGCCGGTGAGCCAGATAAAAACGGAAAGACAAAGCAGAAAAAAAGAAAAATTGTGGACCGAAGAAATATTTTGTTTCAGAATAAAAAAGCCGATCGCCAAAACCACAAACCCCACCGCTGCGATCGGAACTGAAAACCAGCTAAATGAATAAATATTGGGGTCAAAAAGAGTATTCATTAATGTTTAACTTTATCCCGAATTTTTTCGAATTCTTGCTCCCCCATTAATTTGTCGCCCCAGAAAAAGGGCGCAAGTTTAAAACCATTCCGGTGAGCCATTCTCATAATGTCATCCATTTTTTCTTTGGTAATATTTCCCCTGCCCGTACTAAACGCCTCATAACGCTTTTCAAGGTCCAGAACGATCGCTTCCGCAAAACAGCCGTAGAGAACGCGGTTCGTCGGAAGTCCGTAATCAATTTGTACACCCAAGTCAAAATCAGACGGCGAAGAACAAAGCCCGCCCGAAAAAATCAAAAGATCATCGCGGTCTTTCATCAAATAATAAATGTTCTTGGGATACCCAATATCGCAAATAACGGCCCCTGATTTGAAATTGCGCGGATCCATAAAAGATTGAGAAGCACTCGCTGCGGCAATAACAATGTCCGAAGCCGCAACAGACATATTCACATCGGAACTAATGCTGACTTTCGCTTTGCCCATTCGTTCGATAACACCTTGTTCGGTTTTGAGCTGGGCAATATTTCTTGCAACAAGAATCACATGAGCTACTTTCTCGGCCAAATACCGCGCGCAAGCAGCGCCGATATCTCCAGTTCCCCCAATAACGGTCAGAGTTGATTCCGATAAATTAATACCCATTCGCTCGCATCCGCGTATCACGCCTTCCACAGCAAGCGCGGCTGTAAAGGTGTTTCCCGTCGTAATCGGCACTGAAACCTGTTTTTGAATTTCTTTTCCGTATCGTTCTCCGGCAATAGAGGTAAATCCGCCGAGCGTTACAATGCCGACGCGAAAATCCTCGGCCACTTTACAAGCATGCACCACTTTATTGAACACAGCTTCTAAATTGATTTCGAGCATATCGGGAACGATCGGGCACATGATGAAATGCCCGATTGATTTTTTACCCGTGGGAGAAATTATCGGCGCGATATCGTAGCATTTATGCGCAGGCGTCATTTCAAACAGTTTGCCCAAAAATTCGCGGGAGGCGATTTTCATTCCCGGATTGAGGGAACGAAGATATCGGACCATATGTTCGTAATTGTAGGGATGGCCGATCAAAGCATATCCTTGGAGATGCCGCTTGGGTAAATGAGATTTGTAAAAATTATTACGGAGCCGGTAATCAATCGCATCAATCATCAATTCAAAATTGCGGCTAATTTTTTCTTTCAGAATATGTCCCACCAACCGCTCAAGGAGCGGGATTCCGGTTTCAACGCGCGCGTTGAGCTCTAAGGTAGAAACTTCACCGTTGCCCGTAACTTTCCAGGTGCCCTCAAAAACACGAAGATCCCCGTCTAACGCTTTAAAGGAAAGTGTGTACTGATGACGGTTGATCATATTTCGCTCAATCCACTTGATCGGCATGCCTTCAATATTGACATTCCACTTAATCAGATTGGTGCCGGTCTGAGATTCGAGCAATGTGCTTTCCTTCACATTCGGCATTAATTTATCAAATTCGGCCAAACGCAAAAGGCCCGCAAATACTTTCCACTTGGGCGCGTGGAGTTCCCGCTTGATTTGAAATTCGATGAGCTGTTGCTTCGGAGGCTGTTTCACCGTAATAAATCTCCCGGTTAAAAACGGCTATGGTTTAGAATTTTTTGAAATGGATTGTTCGGCAATCCATTTTTCAATAATCTCTTCTTGAAACCGCCAATGGCGGCCAATTCTGAATGCGCCCGGAATATGCCCGTCTTGAACAAACTTATAAACTGATCTTTTAGGAATTCTGAGCAACTTGCTGAGTTCATCTGGAGTTAATAGTTTCGTCATTTTTGGTACCTGTTTTGATAGGCAAATTAACGCAATTAGTGCATTTTGACGCAGTTGGGTAAGCAAATGATTATAGCCCAGGAAGGGAAAATCTCAATCATGAATTTAAAAGCGCTGTAACTTCTTTAGCTAGAACGAGATGCGTGCAAAGCTTAGACGGCCACATCCGAAGCGGATGCCGTTTGATTAATCCCTGTTTTGTGAAATCTTTCAAATATATCATCCCAATGGTAGGTCAAAGAAATCATCAGTTCCTGCAAATATCCATAATATTTACCGTCCACGGAGGTGCCAAGTGTGGCACCGATATTATTCTCAATACGGCGACGAAAAACAAACCAAGTAAAATATGTGAGATCTGCCTGAAAATGTTTGGTGATTTTATAGCTCCCGCCGGCCGAAAACGCGAGGCGATTACCATCTGGAATGGCTGGTATCCAATGATCCTTTGGTACGACCTGCCAGTAAAATAATGTTCCAGCGAGTAAAGTAAATTTATCTGTAAATTTATGGTTCCCTCCTAAATGCGCGCTAAAACCATCATTATAATCTTTATCTGCAGGACCAATTGCACTTAATACAGCATTATCCGCCCGTGTTAAATTTGTGGGATTATGATCAAAGTAGACCCGGTCATGTGCAGACCATCTTGTATATCCAAAATCAGTTTCGATGGTGGATTTATCGGTCGGTTTAAACGCGTAAGCAAATGTAAAGTTATAAGGCAAATCCAATTTTGCGCTTCCTCCGGTTTCAAAGTTACCACCTGTTGCGCCTTCGGCTTTTATTAGACCACGTGTGTGCACAGTTACCGGACTGCGAAAATAAACGCCAAATTGATGTTGTTTATGCGGTTTTGCCAGCATACCCATTTGCCAGCCCCAGGTTTGACCAGATAAATTCAACCGAACTTGACCATCGGTTGTTAGAGCAGTGAGTCCTTGAGCTGCCGCTACAGCATTGGGATACGCTTGAATACCTCCGTAATCCATCACCCGATACCAGACGGGGCCGCCGCCGATAGACAGCCAATCCAGAAGTTTGACAGAAACAGTAGGCTTAATGGTAAACATCTTCAAATAATTTCGCCAGCCAGTGTAATGAACAGCTCCGTGGCTGCTGTCATATTTATTCATAAGACCAAATGGAAAATCAGAACCCATTCCAAACGCAACTCGATTGTCTAAAAGATCGCCTGGGTTCACCGTCATATATCCAGTTGGAACAGGAACTATTGTGCCGGAACTTGTCATATCCGGCTGAATGCTACTTGAATAATGCGTGAAGATGCTAATTAGCCCCAGATCTTGCTGAACTTGCAGCCCCGGTAAATCCACAATACCTGCGGGGTTATAAGAAATTGCGGCGGGTTCATCAGCTTGAGCAACAGTTGCATTACTCTGACCAAGTGATTTAGCGCTAAAAGTAGCGTTTTCAAATCCTGCGGATCCAACGGCAAATGCATAATGAGCAAATGAAATAAAAGTAATCGACAAAATTGCCAATAAAGATAACAGTTTCTTTTTCATGGCTCCCTCCGTTGGGTTCTTTGGGCTTTAGATTATCGGTAAAACAGTCTTAATTCTGTAGTGCTTTAAATTCTAAGGTAAACGACGTGCCTTGATTGGGTTTGCTCGAGAAGGAAATCTTACCCCCGTTGCGTTCGACAAGCTGTTTAGTAATATAAAGACCAAGGCCAGTCCCCTTCTCACCTTTGGTCGTGTAAAAAGGTTCAAAAAGATGATTTGCCTGCTCAGGGGGTATGCCCACACCACTGTCTTGAATGGTAATTTGGACAATAGATTGCTTCGCTTCACACGCAATGACAAGAGTTCCACCACTTTCCATGGCATAGCAAGCGTTTACAATCAGATTAAATAAAATTTCTTCGAGCTGACGCTGGTCGGTTCGAATTGAGGGAAAATCATTTGGTATTCGGCTTTCAATTTGGATTTTATCTGCTGAGAATTCGTAAGATATAAGATCTAAAACATTCTGAACCGCTTCTCTAACTGAAGCCGTTTGATTTTGAGCAATGGAATCATCAGAAGGTTTAGCAAATCGATTAAGCTTTGTAATCACCTCTAAGGACCTTCTGATTTGGTTCAACGCTTTTTTAGATACTTCTTCTGGATTTTTTGTATCCAATCCTTCTTTTTTATTCTCCAAAAAATTTTCTAAAATACTTTGGGCAGCGTATAGAGGATTCCTAATCTCATGATTTACGCTCGCCGCAAGAAGACCGATTGTGGCAAGTTTTTCGCGATGGAAAGCTTGAGCTATTTGATTGATGTCAAAAAGTTTGTGCTTATTCATTGCATACGACATAAGCAATGGATAAAAAGGCATTAAAAAAATTCCAAATAAGGGAAATCCAGGGATGTACACAGGAACAAACGTAAAAGAACCTCCGATAAATCCGAATAATGTGGCTATCATCAGCGCTTTAATTTGTATCGCATGCTCTCCTTTTGCTTTACGGAATGATGACAACATCAGTAGGAAGCCGTAAGGAACCACCGTAAAAAATAATCCCGTAAAAACCAAAAAAGCGAGGCCCGGGCGTGTATACCATCGAAATCCTAATTTGAGATCTGCAGAAACATATGGAACAAACCAAGGAGTAAATGCAAATGCGGCCAAAATCGCACCAAATATATAAAGGACGATTATTTGATTTTTCTTATTTTCAAAACCTAGAAAATTGAAAACAAAATGAGCCCAGGTAACGCAAATAAATACGGCGGAACCATTTAAAAACCGTGATGTATATAATGCTATTTGATATTGAGTCGTCGCATTCGTCATAAATGCGAATCCAATTCCCCACATCACTACAAATATTGAAAAAGATAAAAAACAATATGTTACCTTATCTCTTCTTTTAAGAAGCGTCTGAAAAGCCACTAAGCATGTGCCAAAAGAAAAAAATAATACAGAAAAATTGTACGGATTCATGCGGTTTTGAATTCCAAGATAAATAACGTGCCTTGATTCGGTTTGCTTGAGACTGAAATCTTTCCGCCGTTACGTTCGACAAGCTGTTTAGTAATATAAAGTCCCAGACCGGTTCCCTTTTCACCTTTGGTGGTGTGGAAAGGTTCAAATAAATGTTTGGACTGGTCGGGAGAAATGCCGGCCCCAGTGTCTTGAATCAGAACCTGCACCTTACCTTCGCTGCTATGTGAGCGACCTGCTGAAAGAGCCAGTGTCCCACCTTTTTCCATAGCATGGCAAGCATTGACAATTAAATTGAAGAGGATTTCCTCTAGTTGGCGTTGATCGGCTTGAATTTGAGGAAGATCGGAAGCGATTTGATTTACAATCTTAATCTTTTCCAAAGAAAACTCATAAGAAATAAGATCTAAAACAGTTTGCATAGCATCCTGAATGGACGCTCTTTGGTTAGAAACAGGCGGATCCATTGAAGGCTTGGCGAAGTGGTTAAGCTTGGTTATGACTTCGAGAGCTCGATTTATTTGAAACTTTATTTTTTCCGCGACTATAACTGGGTCTTTACTTTGCGCACCTTCTTTTAGATCTTCAATATAAACATTAAGAATTTCTCTTGCAGCGTATAAAGGATTTTTGATCTCATGATTAGCACTTGCAGCAATGAGACCGATTGCTGCTAATTTTTCTCTTTGAAAAGCGTGAGCGATTGTTTCGATATCAAGCACACGATGCTGCATCATCACATAGGCCATAACGAACGGATAAACCACAAATAATACAGAAAGATCAAATCCTTTATTGCGAAAATAGATTACGGAAAATTGGCTAGCGCCCCCAATAAATCCAAAAGCTGTGGCAACAATTAGACTAAGCACTTCTTTCTTTCGATCTAAAGACTTTTCGTTTCTATAAAAGCGAATCATGAGATAAAAACCGTAACTAATTAAACAGACGAAATTAAGCGTTTGTAAATGAAGTGTCGGACCCGCTTCCGGCTGATAAAGGATTCCTTTTGCAGAACTTACATGTGGAATTGCAAATTTTGTAAATCCTGTCAGAAATAATAAAATGGACGTGGGCCAAATCAGTCGAAAAAGTTTTTTTCTTCTAATATCAAGAAAACTGCAAATGAAATAAAGCCATAGCCCGGGAATTAATGAAGCGCTGGCGTTACCAAGACGAGCAGCAAAAAGAGCTTGATTAGAAGTTAGTGAATTATTAAAAGTAAAACCATAACCGATCGCATAGCCTGTAACAGCGAGATTAAATAAAAACCATCTCTTTCCTATAGTGTCTCTTCGTTTGATTAAAATCAAAAGCGCTATAATAAAAGCGCTGAACCCGAAAAAAAGCATGTAAAGAACTGAAAAATTCATTTCGATTTAAACTCCAAAATAAATGTAGTGCCTTGATTGGGTTTGCTCGAGACGGAAATCTTACCCCCGTTACGCTCAACAAGCTGTTTAGTAATATAAAGACCGAGACCGGTCCCCTTTTCACCCTTGGTGGTATGAAAAGGTTCAAAAAGATGTTTTGTCTGTTCAAGAGAAATACCAGATCCAGAATCCTTAATTTCCAAAATAACTTTATGATTTTTCAGTTGAGATGAAAGCGTCAGTTCTCCGCCTTTGTCCATTGCATGACAGGCATTAACGATTAAATTAAATAGAATCTCTTCGAGCTGACGTTGATCGGCTTGAATAAAAGGAAAATCATCTAAAATTTGGTTATTTATTTTGATCTTTTCTAATTGGAATTCGTAGGAGATAAGATCAAAAACATTATTAATCGCTTTCGAAATTGAACTTTGAGAACCGGAATGAACATCTTGATTAATTGGTTTTGAAAACCGGTTCAATTTAACGATTACATCCAAAGCCCGGTTGATTTGATCCAATGACTTATCCACTGTTTCCTCGGGAGAGTTGCGGCTCACTTTTTCTTTATAATTTTGTAGAATGCCTTGGGCCGCATAGAGTGGGTTTCGAATTTCGTGATTAACGCTGGCAGTTAATAATCCAAGTGTGGTTAACTTCTCCCGTTGAAAGGCATCGGCAATTTGCTGAACATCAAAAAGACCGTAACGCATGAGAGCAATGCCCATGAAAATCGGATAAAGAGGCATTAATGAAAAACCGAGAAAAATAAAAGGAATATGATAAACAGGTAAAAAAGCGGTCGCTCCGGATGAAAAACCGAGAACAGTGGCAAGAATAAAAAATTTTAACTGCTCCCTCACATAACCTTTAGAAATACGATAAGCATCTACTAAATAATAAAATGCATAAGGTACATAAACGGAGAAAAGAATTGTGTAAACATGATAAAAAGGACCTGGGCTTGTAAAATACCTAAATTCCATAATGGGATGAAGGCCTTTGATGTAGAGTGGTGTCGGAGAAAGCAAAAAGAGCAAAGATGAAATTAAATAATTAATAAAATAGAAAAATCGAAATGGTTCTTTCTTTCCCGTAAAGTTAAATACGAAATGAAGCCAGCTAATTGGAATGAAAGGGCCAAATGCATGCGCTATCCTCATTAAAAGAAGGCCTGTTTCGGGAGAATAAATCTGACTAAACCAAGCAGCGCTTGGGAATCCCCATCCGCAAACACTGATGCTGAAAATGGTAAATCTTAACGCAATAATATCCTTCCTTTTTACAAGCGTCAAAACTGCAATGAGTAACACGCCGAATGAAAAACACAGGAGTGAAAATGAGTAAATATTCATCTTTAAACTTTAAACTCCAAAATAAATGAGGTGCCTTGATTGGGTTTGCTTGAGACTGAAATCTTCCCGCCGTTGCGTTCGACAAGTTGCTTGGTGATATAAAGACCAAGACCGGTACCCTTGTCACCTTTGGTGGTATGGAAGGGTTCAAAGAGATGCTTTGATTGTTCAGGAGAGATGCCGGTGCCAGTGTCTTGAATAATGATTTTAACTTTGCCTGTCATTCCCGAACGTTTTAATCGGCCCCCAGCTTTACGAGCCGAAGGGCTCGGAGAGGGATCTGGATTCCCACTAAAAGCATGCGAGAATGACATGGACTCGCTCGCAATCCTCAACTCTCCCCCATTTTCTTTCATAGCATGACAGGCGTTAACAATGAGATTGAATAAGATTTCCTCCAATTGACGTTGATCTGCTTGAATTGAAGGAAGATCCGAAGCTATTTGGTTTACAATCTGAATTTTTTCCAGCGAAAATTCATAAGAGACTAAATCTAAAACGTTTTGAAGAGCTTCGGGGATAGAAGCTTTATGGTCTGACGCCGAATCAAATGCAGGTTTTGCGAATCGATTGAGCTTGGTAATAACATCCAGTGCACGATTGATCTGATTCAGTACCTTATCAGTAATTACTTTTGGTTCTTTGACCGGAATGCCATCCGACAAATTCTCTTGATAAGTTTCCAAAACACTTTTCGCGGCGTAAAGCGGATTTCTGATTTCATGATTAACACTGGCCGCAAGAAGACCGATGGTTGCCAATTTTTCTTTTTGAAATGCCTCAATGATTTGTTCCACATCAAATAACTTGTGGCGAATCATGAAATAAGAAAAAAGAAACGGATAAATAGGAAGAATCAGCAGATTGTATTGAGGAAAGAGAATGTCATAAATCGGCAAAAAACAAAATGATCCGCCGATGAATCCTATTCCAGTCGCAATTGAGAAACCAATTAACGGAATAGCTTCCTGCTTGGCCGATCGTTTAATCTTCTGAAGGATCTGAACGAATCCGACGGGAATTACGATGAAAAACAAAACCGTAAAAAGATCATAGACAGGACCGCGCCTATGGTAAAACAGAAACTCTTTCGTGGGTGCGACATGGGAAATAAACAAAGGCGTCGGCGCAAAACAAACAATTAGAGCTGCAACAATGTAAGAAGTAATCAACCATTTTTTGTGCTTCTTCTCAGCATCGTTAATGATTAAGGTCAAATGAAGCCAAGTGGGTGCAACGAATACGGCAAATCCTTGGCCAAGACGTGCTAGCAAAAGCGCGGTGTCATAATTTACATTTTGGCTAATTTCAATTCCATGAAATGTTCCCCAAAGTGCAACAAAAATATTGAAGATAAAAAATCCACGACCAATTGAATCTTGCCTCTTTAGAAGAACAAGCAAGGACAATAGAAAACTGCAACCGACAAATATTAACATCGAAAAATTATATGGATTCATGTAAGTGGTTTTCGGCTAAATACAGTTTTGTATGAGTTGAATAAATGCGGGAGGAGCTGTGGAACGAATTGGAAGGTATTATTATGGAGAGAGCGCTTATTGTAAAGTGATTTCCCCTCACCTCTCCGAGCTTACGGCTCGTAGAGCCGGAGGCCTGACCCTCTCCCAAAAAGGGAGAGGGGAGGTTTAAAGCTTTTGCAAAGTTTAATTAAGGAAATTTACTTACGTGCGCCGAAGAAATTTAATGCCGGACTGATTTCAATCACGTGTGGAAATCAGCACTGCACTTAGCTACGATTTAAGCGTTTTAAAGAAGCTAAGTGCCGCTTCGTAATTCGGATGGGTCGTTACTTCTCTGACGTACTCGACATACTGAATCTTGTCATCCGGGTCAATAATAAATACAGAACGGGTGAGCAAATGAAGTTCCTTAATCAGCGTTCCATAAGCTTGTCCGAAAGATGCGCTTTTATAATCGGAAAGTGTTCTCACCTTTGAGATTCCGGCGGTTGAACAAAATCTTTTTTGCGCAAACGGAAGGTCCATCGATATGGTAAGCACTTCCACGTCAGTGGGAAGTTTTCCGGCTTCTTCATTAAACCGGCGCGTTTGCTGGTCGCAAACGGGCGTATCAAGAGATGGAACGACGCTGATCAATTTGGTTTTGCCTTTGAAATTTCCGAGTGTAACAGGTGAAAGATCTCCTGCCGTCACTTGAAAATCGGGTGCCTTGTCCCCTACTTTGAGTTCAGGGCCGATTAAGGTCATCGGGTTCCCCTTAAATAAAACTGCTCCTTGCCTTTCCTGTGCCATAAATGACTCCTTTCGAATAGCGCATCTTAACATAAATAAAGGGGAAAGGAAAAGGTCTTCACTTAAGACATAAGACGGTTTTGGCGATAATTGGGGTAACCCATGCTTCGAATTGCCCTTTATTTAATTCAAAATCCGGTCATCTACACGTTCAGAATGATCACCGAGTTTTTTACCGAACTCGGTGCCATTGCGGTTTTTACCAAGCAAGCCATCATTTCAATCATCACACCGACGTACAAAAAATCGATTGCGCGAAGCCAGATGGATGAAATCGGCGTCGGGTCTCTTCCGATCGTTGCGCTTACCGGTCTTTTTATGGGACTCGTCTCAGCGCTTCAAAGTATTGTCGAACTCCGCAGCATTGGCGCAACTTCATATATTGGAAGACCTCTTGGAACGACGATTGTTCGCGAAATGGGACCTGTACTTGCATCTATGATGGTCGCGGCCCGCGCAGGTTCTTCTATCGCTGCAGAACTTGCCTCTATGGCGATCAATGAACAAGTGGACGCGCTCCGGGCCGAAGGAAGCGACCCGATTAAAAAATTAGTCGAGCCGCGGCTTGTTGCTTCTACCATTATGGTGCCCGTGCTTACCATCATTTGTGATTTCATCGCTTTTATCGGCGGCTCTTTCATCGCCATCAATGTCGTACAAGTCAGCCCCTTTTTTTATTGGGATTCGGTGCTGGAAGTTTTAACGCCCGCTTTTATTTGGGGAGGCGTGATTAAATCGATTGTATTTGGTTTTATCATCGGAATTGTTTCTTGCTATTACGGAATCAAGACCAGTTTTGGAGCGGCCGGCGTCGGTGAAGCTACCACAAAGGCAGTCGTCACAACCGCCATTACGATCCTGGCAACTGATTTTCTTTTGACAAAAATTTTCATCATCACCTGGTGGTAATGTGAACGAACCCATTATTATGATGCGAGATGTTTCACTCACTTACGGCGGATACGATGTCGTCCGCCAAGTCAGTCTCGATATAAAGCGAGGCGAAACAAAAGTCATTCTCGGCCCCAGCGGCGTCGGCAAAAGCACGATCCTTAAAGCAATCCTCGGAATTTTGAAACCAAGAGGCGGTGAAATTCTGATCCACGGAAAAGACATCTCGAAACTGAAAGAATCTGAACTGGTCAAGACACGACTCCAAATGGCCATGGTTTTTCAGCACGGCGCTTTATTTGATTCCATGACGGTCGGTGAAAACGTCAGTTACCGGCTGAGGGAACACCAGCTTCTACCGGAATCCGGAATCCAAACACGCGTCACGGACGTTCTGAAGTTTGTCGGACTAGAAGGCGCTGTTAAATTGAAACCAGCCCAACTTTCAGGCGGTATGAAAAAACGCGTCGCCATTGCCCGCGCTCTGGCCCCGGCACCGGACATTTTTCTTTTTGACGAACCCACCGTCGGACTCGACCCAGTCAATTATTACAACATTGAACAGCTGATTTTGAAACTCAAAGCCCAAAAGATTTTCACACTTGTCGTCGTCACTCACGACATTGAAAGCGCTTCAAGAATTGCCGATTCCATCGTGATGCTCCATGAGGGCAAATTCATTTTTGAAGGTACCCCTGAGGAATTAAGGAAAAGTACCGATAAAAGGGTAAGGGCATTTTTGTACCCCGGCGCACATTTCTCGAACAATTAAGGAACCTATGGCTCAGGATAAACAAACGTGGGGCGATCTCAGAGTGGGAATCATTACCTTCGGGGCCATTGTCTGCCTCGTCCTCGGTATTACATTTGCCGGCGGAGACAAAGGGCTTCTCTTTCAAAAAACTACTGTCATTAAAGCGCGGCTGGCTGATGTGGGCGGCTTAAAAAAAGGCGGCTCCGTTACCATGAACGGAATGGTCATCGGAAAAGTCACCAATACCGCATTTATGGACGGGCATGAAACGAGTGATACGGCCTCTATGACCAATCCCATTGAAGTGACCATGGAAATCCGTTCCGATTTGAGGAAGAAAATTAAAAAAGATTCAGTTCCGGTTGTCAGAACGCAAGGCATGCTGGGCGACCGCTATATTGATATTCCGCCGGGATCCGCAGCTGCGGATGTCTTGGGCGAAGGAGAAATTTTAACAGGAGCTACCGCCGGTGATTTTGATAAAACATTAAAACAAGCCCTGGACGTGATGAGTGAAACTCAAACGATGCTCAAGGCCGTCAATGAGCAACAAGGAACTGCCGGTAAACTTGTTTACGATGAAAAATTTTATAACAATCTGACTGCGGTAACTGACCAAATGAACGACCTGCTCAAAGACTTCAAGAAAAATCCCCGCCGGTATATCAAGTTCTCTGTGTTTTGAAGAAATAATTTACCAATTCCCCTCAAAGAAGCGCTCAGCTTCCTTAGTTTCTTCATCGATTCGATTTAATTTAGTTGATATTAATTGAATATAAGCTTCATTCATGGATAAATTCCTGGACGCCGCAAACTTTCTAACCCAATTAGAAACTGATTTTGGAATTCCTCTAATTAAAAGATTACCCACAAGGCACCTCGCTTATTCGTAATGGGTCCACATCCGCATAATTTTGACTATTCTCTCTTCCTTTAAAACTTGGTATACGAGCCTGTGTTGAACGTTAATTCGACGCGAATAAGCTCCTTCTAGATCTCCGACCAATTTTTCAAAAGCGGGCGGTTGAGTAAATGGGTTTTGGCTTAAAATTCGAAGAAGCTCTTCAGCCTGCGGGCGCAAGCCAGATTTAGAAAGTTTTTTCGCGTCCTTTTGGGCTTGTTTGGTAAATACTAACTGCCAAGCTACCACTTCAATTTTTTACTGCAGCGACTAACAGGCACCTTTAAACCTTTGCGAATGGACTCCCTCATTCCAGGAATAGAAAGAAGATATAATGTTTCTTGAATGGCTCTCCAATCATCTTCTCCAATCAAAATCGCATTGGCGCGTTTTCCAGTAATTTGAACTGGATCGTGCGACTGGGCAGTTTGATCCAGTAATTTATAAAGCATCGCACGGGCTTTACTTGCAGTGAGGGTCGTCATAGACAAAGCGTACTATATTGCGTACGGTTTGTCAAGGGCAAACTATATGCGTACGGATTTCTCAATCGTCGTAATGATGTTCTTGGCGGAGATTGGATTCGGGAGACATTCCCGTTTGGTTTTCCATATCCCGTGAGGCAAAAGCAGGTGCGTCAAGCGCGGCGGTGGGCGTTTGGTTCGGTTGAAACATGGCACCCATCGGATTTTTGAGGGCATCGGCGCGGTCAAAAGCGGATGAAACTTTTTTAGGAGCACTTTTTTGCGGTTCAACTGCTTTGGTTTCGGTGCGGTCTTCCCATTCCTGGGTAATCGGGTTCAACACTTTGGAGCTGATCAATTTTCCCTGCCGGTCATAAATGTCCGTTTGAACCACTTTACCATTTAGGCGAACTGTTGCATAAGTCTGGCCGTCAAATTCTTGAAAATCGGTAATGGTTCCGCTTCTCTTGTCGAGGACACTGACGCGGCCGCTTCTTCCGTCCAAGACTTCCTGATCGCCGTATTTTGAATGATCAATTTCCGCCGGTTCTTCTCGGCGTAACGTTTCGATCCGGTTTACAGACGGAGCTAGTTGTCGATTTCGCGGACCATCTAATATATCTTCACCAGCATTCATAGGTTCGGGGGAATTTAACGGCGTTTGTCCGGGCGCTGGATTTGAATTTGGATTTTGATCTGCCGTGTTTTGTGGATTTTGGTCCTCGGAATATTTCACCATGCCAGGATGAAAACCCGGCAGAAAATCCCATTCTTTCTGAACGGGTTTGGCCGCTTCCTGGCGGGCCGATTTGATTCGCTGGACTTCGCGCGGAATATTTGAATCAGTTGTTGTTTCTTCGGTGCGTTTTGCCTTGTCAGTCGCGAAGTCATGATAAGAAACGCGCCGGACTTCACCCGTTTCCAAATTGGTAAACGTCTCAGACCAAAGCTGATTGGAGGGGCCTAGCCATTTGCTATAAATTTCAAGACCGGTGTCAGGATCGTACGTAATGACTGTATCGCCCCAAGCGCCGCCGTGATGGGTTTCGGTGCGCCTTCCCTGTTCGTCTCGGCCATATTCAATGCGGTTAGCGGCAAAAACGGGAATGGACAAAACCCAACTGAAAAGGACGAATGTAAAGAGATAAAGGAACCAGCGGTTTCGGTTCATACTGGAAAAAGTATGCCCGGCCGGCGGTAAAGCTTCAATAAATGGAAGTGATTAAATGATCGAAATAAAGAGAAAGCGGACGAGTTAATAAATCCGGAAAGAAAGAGGGTTGAATTGTCAGGCCGCTTTTTTAAGCTGTGGATTTCTGTCCAAATATTCCTCGAGGTCATGCGCTTCCGAACGGCCCCAGATATGGCCGGCAATAATCCCAACCAAAGAAAATAATCCCAAGTAACCGCCTACATAAGAGCCGTAAGCCGGATACAACACTTTGTAATTTTCAATTTCTTGTTCATACATTTGATTTTCGCGCACATATTTAAAAGCATTGTCCGTTGCTTTATACTCCTGATAAAGATCTGCAAACGGAACGATTCTGAAAAGTGCATAGGACCCCCGGTATCTACGCTGGCCAAAATCTTTCGCATGCCCGAGCTCATGCAAAGCGACGGCAGGAATGTCAGAATAGAGATGAATGGTGTGCGTAAACGGATCGTAGTGATCGGCACCAAAAATCCGGCCCGGAAGTAACGTTCCAATCAGTTCAAAAATACTTCCCAAGAATAACCGGTACGGCCATTTAACACGATGATTGCGGACTAATCTTTTCCATGAATCCTGAGGCGCGTACCGATTCAATTGGAGAGCAACATCACCAAGGACTTCTTTGTTCGCTTCAATATAGGCATTGGCTGCTTGTTCCGTGCCGTCAGTAATGTTGTGCCGTTCCATTTTCCAATTCCAAATGATCAGCTTTTCAAAAACGCCAAATAAATTTCCCAGCCAATCAATCGGAAGGACTCTTCTTCCTTCTTTGACTTGCGCCGTACCGTGATAGCCGTGTCGCTCATATTGATCCGGCTTGAGCATCGCACAACCGGATGAGGAAAAAATAAAGCTCGCCAAAATGAGAACAGAAAGAGATTTACTTCGTTTGATTTTATTTAGCATTTCTTCTTACCTATCCTTTGGAAATGGGACTGAGAGCTACATTAACTTCATCTGGACTGACAGAATAGACAGCTCCCGTTGCAAAATCAATCATGATTCCGATGATACCGCCGAGAACGAGGTTGCCCACATTCCACCAATTATATCCCTTTTTGGTGAGTCGTATTTCTTCAACATAGCCTTCCTTGGTAATTTTTATTTCATGCCGCCTTTTACGCTTCACTTCGGTTGTTACCGGTGTTTTTCCTGCCGGCGTTCCGTCTATTAACACATCTGCTCCGAGTGGATTAGATCGAATGTAAATGTCCTGATGTTTCCCGCTAATAATAGATGCGCAGCCAGTCTGTAAACTCATAATTGCCACAGCTAAGGTAACAGATAAGAATTTTTTCATATATCTCCCTTTATCGATGACTAGTCAGTAGTTTTAGCTTGGTCTAATTGTTTCAATCGTATTTGCATAGCGTGATGCACATCTTCTGCCCATTTCGGAGCAAAGACATTGGTTTGCAATTTCGCCTTACTGACAACACTCACTTCAGTTTGATTGGGATTAATTTCTTTAAAATAAATTCCAATTCTCTCACCCCAACTCCAAGCAGACACACCGTTTTTCGCTACAATATATTTTTCGGTTTTGCTTTGAGACTCAATTTTAAAATCTAAAATTTGACATGCATATAAACCCAGCTCAAAAGCCTTTTCAAAAGGAACATCGTAAATGACTGCTCTCTTCACTCCCGAAGTATTTTTTTCCATACTTTGAGTAGTTGTGCATCCGGATGTGGAGATTAAAAGGCAAATCATAACCATACTTGCTACAAACTGCTGCTGATTACAATTCATTGAATATTCTCCTTTAAATCATTAAACCAATCCAAAATGATTGGATTAACTTTAGGATCATGTTCGTGCACCATATTCGGAATGAGTTTTAGTTCAACTTGGGTTCCATCTTGAGCCAATTGCGTTTTATCTTCTTCAACCCAATTGAGAGGAACCATGCCATCATTTTCTCCTTGGAGCAGCAGAAGATGTCCTTTAAATTTTTGCCATTTGCGGTTTGCCAAAACACTTTGCATGACGTGGTCGCGAAGAGGACTAGACGCTATTGTCGCAATGGAATGAAACCGTTCGGGGTAAAGCGCGCTCATGGAATAAGCTTGGACGCCGCCAAAACCAAATCCTACTAAAAGAATTTTCTTAGGGCTAATATCATACATACTTGTAACTTCATCAAGAATCTCCAAGTAGTATTCTTCACCATTCTGATGGCCACTAATCACTACAGGCTGCCAATAAGGGCAAACGACAATAACTCCTCGTTTCTCAGCTTCTTCGGCCCAAATATTGGTATAAGTTTCAATTTGTTCACGGGAGAGTTCTCGGTCATCGTCACTGCGCCCGAAGGAAAAAACAAGAACCGATTCTTTGTTTGGGTCAAAACTTTTTGGAACATAAATACCATAGCCGCCGCTCCCTTTTTTGATCCATTGATATCCGGTTACTAAATCGCCGTAAATCGTAGCTTCTGATGTCTTTGTAAACCCTATACAAAGCGTCAACGCCGTAAAAATAGTAACACCAATTTTAAAAAGAGAGCGCATGGGTAACATGGTTAGATTAACGATGTATTATATTCTGCTGTTCAGGGACAAATCCATAAAGAATTTGTTGTTTGCTGAGTTCTGTTTTTGAGATGACTCTTCCCCGCGGATCGATGATTGCCGAATAACCATTCGCGGAAACGCGGATGACTGGTTTCCCTGTTTCAATCGCGCGCAGCTGATCTTGATAGAGATGATAATCCGGCATAAAAGTTTTGGTGAAATGCCCCGGATTGGACAATGCGACTAAGATATCCGCCCCAAGCTTCACTTCCTCTTTCGCTCTTCGCGACAATACATCTTCAAAACATAAAAGAGTTCCAACTTTCCCAAGCGGCGTATTTAAAACCTGTGTTTCTTTGGCCAACACTTGATGAATTTTCCTGAAACGCGGCCCTTCAACTGCCTTATCAAACGCAATGAGACCATCTTTTGGAGAAAATAGTAAGGCAACTTCATATTGCCCTGCTTCATCAATCGTTCGGTCTGGAACTTTGGGAATAAATGTGGAAACAATAAGAAAGGCCCCTGTTTCCTTGGCAAGATCAGAAAAGAAACCGGTGCTCCGATAAGGATCGAACGGCATCGTATAAGATGGAAAAATGATTACCTCAGGCTTTTCTTTCGCAGCTTCTAAAGCTAGTGATCTGTAACGGCTTAAAATCATGCTGCTATTTTTTGCCCGCCAAATTTCATCAATGGGAAGATTGTGTTG
>OBEQ012147981.1_pt1 | contig 24298 bp, 18 predicted proteins | sample 1670901 | NCBI WGS metagenome assembly OBEQ01 (sample SAMEA104232315, study PRJEB22302) | groundwater metagenome | biome: forest; feature: aquifer; material: groundwater | place: USA | collected 2011-08-07 | depth 5.4 m | reverse complement strand
ATAAGATCAGCACGCCCCATCGATTTCAACGATTGCCTTAACATCGGCCAGTTATCCGGATCGTGATAGCGCAAGAATGCTTTGTGCAGCCGCCGCTGTTTTTCACCCTTGGCGACAAACATCTGTTCTGTATCGCGGGTTAAACGATGTAAGGGATCAAGGCCGGTGTGATACATGGTGCTGGCGTTGGCCATCGGCGAAGGGATGAAGTTCTGTACCTGGTCCGCTTGAAAATTGTTTTCCTTCAGCCAAATAGCCAGATTCATCATATCTTCATCGGTAGTGCCAGGATGCGCGGAGATGAAGTAGGGGATAAGGTATTGTTCTTTGCCGGCCTCTTTGGAATATTTTTCGAAGAGTTCTTTAAACTTGTAGTAAGCGCCCATTTCCGGTTTCATCATCTTCGATAATGGACCAGACTCGGTATGTTCGGGGGCAATTTTTAAATAACCGCCGACATGATGAGTCACCAGTTCTTTCACATATTCTTCTGAGCGGATAGCTAAGTCGTAACGCAGACCAGAAGCGATCAGCACTTTTTTAACGCCAGGAACTTGCCGAGCGCGACGATAGAGATGAATTAACGGGGTTTGATCAGTATTGAGATTTTTGCAAATGCTGGGGAAGACGCACGACAAGCGTTTGCACGAGGCCTCGATCTCTTTGCTGACGCAGGCCATGCGCCACATATTCGCTGTCGGTCCACCGAGATCGGAAATAACTCCGGTAAAACCCGGCGTTAAATCGCGAACTTTTTCTACTTCGCGAATAATGGAGTCTTCCGAACGATCTTGAATGATCCGGCCTTCGTGTTCCGTAATGGAACAGAATGAACAGCCGCCAAAACATCCGCGCATAATATTGATGGAGAAACGAATCATCTCATAAGCCGGCAGCTTTTTACCTTCGTAACTTGGATGAGGTACGCGGCTGTAAGGGAGTTCGTAAACTGCATCAAATTCTTCAGTGGTGAGGGGAATCGGTGGCGGATTTACCCAAATATCCTGATGCCCTTGGTTTTGCACCAGCGGTTTGGCGTTGCCTGGATTGGTTTCGCGGTGAAAAATTCTTGACGCATGAGCGTAGAGAACTCGGTCGCCGGTCACTGTATCGAAGGAGGGCAAGCGAATCACTGATTTAGCATTTTTGTTGCTGCTAAATTCTAACTTCACGGGTCGTATCTCTACGGGCTGAGCGGCGGCCTCTTCTGTCGCTTCGGTTTTACAATTTTGCTCCGGTGTTTCATAGGGATTCGTATTCAGCGGGTGATGTTCCGATCCCACCAAATCGATCGAGGTCGAATCGATCTCTTGCCAGCCCGCAGGTAGTTTGTCGATCAGAACCGCCGTGCCTCGAATATCGGTGAGCTGTTTAATGGTTTCGCCCTGCGCCAGGCGATGGGCAACTTCAACAATAGCGCGCTCGGCATTGCCGAACAGCAGAATATCGGCTTTGGCATCAATTAATAGTGAGCGGCGGACTTTGTCAGACCAGTAATCGTAATGCGCCAAACGACGCAAACTTGCTTCGATGCCGCCGATGACAATCGGCACACCTTTAAACGCTTCGCGGCAGCGTTGACTGTAAACTAGGGTGGTGCGTTCCGGGCGTTGATTGGCTTTACCATCGGGCGAGTAGGCATCATCGGAACGCAATTTACGATCCGCGGTGTAGCGGTTGATCATCGAATCCATATTGCCAGAGGACACACCAAAAAAGAGATTCGGCCTGCCCAAACGCATAAAGTCCTCTTTGCTGCGCCAATCCGGTTGCGCGATGATTCCCACGCGAAACCCCTGTGCTTCCAGCAAGCGTCCAATAAGCGCCATACCAAAGCTGGGATGATCGACATAGGCATCACCGGAAATAATGATGATATCGCAGCTGTCCCAGCCGAGAAGTTCCATCTCTTTGACACTCATCGGCAGAAAGGGCGCGGGGTCAAAACATTCTGCCCAGTGTTTTCGATAATTGAAGATGTCTTTTGCTGCTTGCATGGGTTGCCTGATCGTTTGGTTAGAGGTGTGTCTGGAGCGTTTGTCTAAAAAGTTTGTCTTGCTGGTTCGCTTAAGCTGGGTTTGCTTAAGATAGTTAATGTTGTATTGAGTTATCAGCCGCCGGTCATATTCATAAACCGCAGTATGTTCGGTTCATTATTGAGATCGAAATAATGTTTTTCCGGTTTAAGCTTTATCGCCTCTTTGATCGCCGCCATTACCGGCGCTACCTCACCAGGGTAGGCGCGCAATATCGGTTTGAGATCGAGCGAGTGTTCGTTGCCGAGGCATAATAATAAGCGACCTTCAACAGTCACGCGCACTCGATTGCAATCGCCACAGAAGTTGTGCGAATGCGGCGAGATAAAACCTATCTGTGAAGGCGAGTCACGGAAACTAAAGTAGCGTGAAGGGCCGCCGGTTTTTTTTGTCGAAGGGGTCAGCGCATACTCTTTTTCAATAAGCTGTTTAATCTCATCGCTGGAACAAAATGATTCGGCGCGGCCGTGTTCCGAAATAATCCCGAGCGGCATCTCCTCGATAAAGCTGATATCCAGTTGCCGTGCGCGGGCGAAATTGACCAGGTCTAGAACTTCATTGTCATTGCGACCTTTTAAAATCACACTGTTGAGTTTGATATGTGAAAAATCCGTGTCGATTGCGGCATCAATGCCCTTGAGTACTTGAGCTAATTCACCGGTGCGCGTTAACGCTTTAAATTTGTCGGCTTGTAACGAATCTAAGCTGATATTGATGCGCGAGACCCCGGCTGCTTGCAGCGGGCGGGCCAGTTTGGCGAGTTGGGAACCGTTAGTTGTGAGGACTAATTCCTCCAAACCTAAAGACTTCATCTGGCCAATTTTTTCTGCCAGCAGGAGCACACCTTTGCGAATGAGGGGTTCGCCGCCCGTTAAACGAATCTTGGTTACGCCGAGTTGCACGAAAGATTCGGCAACCGTTGCAATCTCTTCCAGGGTAAGAATTTCATCGCGTTTGAGAAATTCCATCTCTTCACTCATGCAATAGACGCAGCGAAAGTCACAGCGATCTGTCACTGAAAGACGCACATAATTGATTTCTCGATCGAAGGGATCGACGAGATTGCGTTTATGGATGCCTGTTAAGTCTCTGCTGTGCATGAGAAAATGGATTCCGTGGGGGCCTTATTAACGCTGGAAAAATCAGCTGAGGGTAGATTAACCAAAGGAGCCTATTTTAATCTGCCTGCGTGTGGGAGTAAATCAATCTACCTCTAAGTCGCCGCCAAGAGAGCTGCGATGAAACCTCTGTTTAATAGTGGGTATTCGTCTAGATTCCTTAGCCTGGGTACTTGACGTCAGCACCGGCTATGCCATTTTTAATGAGGGGCACGAAGAATAGCACGATTTAAGTTTTTAAACGTTCTCTATTCCTGGGCGAATTGAAAGCCATATTCAGAGACTAATTCATAGGACATCACATTTGATAGATAGTTATTTGTTCCTCAAATTGATTCATATCTTGAGTGCCGTGGTGATGACAGGCACTGCGGGCGGCATCGCGTTTTCTCTGTATATTGCGCGACGCTCTAATAATATTCAGGCGATTGCAGTCACCGCGCGCAATGTCGTCATCGCTGATTGGCTTTTTACGGCGCCTGCCATTGTGGTGGTGTTGATATCGGGTTTGCTGTTGATGAAGCTATCAAATTATTCATTTACTTCTTTGTGGTTTACGAGCGTAATGGGCTTATTTGGTTTTATCACTGTTAGCTGGTTGCCCGTTGTTTATGTGCAATACAAGCTGCGCGCGTTAGCCGATCAATGTGTTGAAGCTGAAGAACTAATCGATGAGTTCAAAAAACTTTTCCGCTGGTGGATTGCGCTAGGCATTCCCGGTTTTATTGCGGTCTTAGATATGTTCTGGCTTATGGTGTTTAAACCCTTTGCAATGGATTAAGAGATTTTCAATCTTATGGATACCGATAAAATTATTGCCAACACCCGCAATTGGATACTCGACGTTGTGGTGGCATACAATCTTTGCCCTTTTGCTAAACGGGAACTGGAAGCCGAAAGAGTACGCTATTGTGTGCTGCAAACAGCAGAGCTTGAAAGCTGTTTAGCGGCGCTAATCGCGGAATGCCAGTTACTTGATAGTGAACCTGCGGTTGAAACCACGTTGTTGATTCTGGCGAATGGATTCAGTTCTTTTGACGACTATCTTGAGCTGTTGGAGATGGCTGAGTCACTGCTTGAAGACTATGAATATTCTGGTGTCTATCAGCTCGCGAGTTTTCATCCAGATTATTGTTTTGATGACATTGAGCAGAACGACGCGGCGAATTTCACTAACCGTTCACCCTATCCGATGCTGCATCTTATCCGCGAAGCGAGCATTGATATAGCATTAGAGAACCTGACTCATCCCGAAGAGATACCGGAGCGCAATATTAAATTAGCGCGGCAGATGGGTACGGAAGCCTGGCAAAAAATATTGCGGGAATCTCTTAATAGGAACTGATTAACGAGACCGCGCCATTTTAAGGCCAAAGCCCGAGATGATTTCTCGTTGCACTTCGTTAACGCCGCCACCAAACGTATTGATCTGTGCCGTTCTGTAGCCAATTTCAAGAATGCCACACAGCAATACAGTGTCAGGTTGATCACGATTGTTGCTGCCGCGAATAATACCGGCGGCGGCGACAATATCGAGCATTAAGCGATACATCTCAATCACATTTTCGCTGCTGTAGACCTTGATACTGGACGCGAATGCTGGATCTAGCTGTTCTTTTTTCAATGTGCTCTGTTCCAAAGACCAAGTCATGCGGGCATTTAACATTTTCTGCGCGTGGACGCGGCTATAAATCTCCGCCAGATTTTGTTGCACCCAAGGTATATCGATAACGCGCACACCGGCTGACTCGGTGCTTCGGCACCAATTCAATAAACGCTGAAAATCGCCAATCGCTAAGATACCCATCGCGGCAAGACCGACTCGTTCATGGTTGAGCTGTGAGGTAATTAATTTCCAGCCGGCATTGAGTTCGCCGACGATGTTGGTGGCTGGCACCCTGACGTCGTGATAATAGGTCATGTAGGTATCATGGCTGTGCACGACATGAATAGGTGCGGTGGAAAATCCTGGGTCACTGCAGGGCACGATAAAAATGCTGATGCCTTGATGTTTGGGCGCTTCTTTGTCGGTGCGAGTTGCTAACCAGATGTAATCAGAAATATTTCCGGTGGTGGTAAAAACCTTGGTGCCGTTAATAATATAGTCATCTCCATCGCGTACCGCGCTGGTTTGCAGCGAAGCGAGGTCAGTGCCAGCATTAGGTTCGGTATAACCGATGGAGAAGTGAATTTCGCCGCGCGCGATTTTGGGTAAAAATTCTTTTTTGTGTACTTCTGATCCATGAGTCATAAGCGCAGGACCAACTGTATTCAGAGTAACAAAAGGCACGGGGGCTTGTGCCAGCAGTGCCTCTTCAAAAAATATCAGTTGATCTCTTTCGCCTCGGCCTTGGCCGCCCCATTCTTTTGGCCAACCAATGGCGAGCCAACCATCTGCACCCATTTGCAGAATGGCACGTTTGTATTCTTGACCACCGTTTGAGGTGTGGCGATCCGCCCTGATTTCTGGCGTGATCAATTTGGCGAAATAGGCTTTGAGTTCCTGACGCAGCCTGATCTCTTCTTCAGTAGGTGTTATATACATGGCTATGTTTTTGCTCCTAGCGACACTGATGCAGGCTCAGCCGGAATTATCGATATCCATTATCCGGTTAAATATAAATTTATAACTACTCGGGGAAAATACCAATAGCTGCGAATGATCTTAATCAATAGTGCGCGCGATTTTTTAGGTTTACAGCAAACCCATACGACCTGCTTCGGTGGCCGCTTCGGCCCGAGAGGCGATATTTAATTTTTTATAAATACTTTTTACGTGCGCCGCCGCAGTTTTGGTAGTGATACCCAGCAGCTCGGCAATTTCCGGACGGTTCATGCCTTTGGCAATCAGCATAAGGACTTGCTCTTCGCGTTTGGTCAAATTTGAAATGACGGGATCAATTTTTTCTTTAGGGACATTTTTTTGAAAATGGCCGAGAATTTTTAACGCGATAGCCGGTGAAAGTGGGGGTTCGCCGTTTAAAATGCCGCGCAGCTTTTCAGTGAATTCTGCATTATTTCTGCCTTTCAGCAAATAGCCTTGGGCACCGGCTTTTAGTGAATCAAAGACACTGAGGTCGTCATCGTAAACCGTAGACATTACCACGACTGTATTGTTGTTGCCCTGCGTGATCTGTTGCGCTACTTCAATGCCACTGCCGTCGGGTAAACTGATATCGAGAATCGCCAAATCAAACTGCTCAGCGTCGAGTGCGGATATAGCCCCTGCAACCGACTCGACAGCAAGCACTGTGGCTTCCGGAAAAGCACGCTTGAGTTGTACCTCCGACCATTGTCGAACATCTGGATCATCTTCAAGCAATAAAATATGTTTCATTCATCACTGATCAGTTATTGGTGAGTTTAACCCACAAAGGGTTATTGCAAACTTGTCGATTAATCTCGAATGTGAATTAAAAAATGTTAGTCTTTAATCGTTGACTCTAAAGTATAAGACTAGAATGCCTTGCCGGAAAGTTGGAATAGCGTCTATTTGACTGAGCTTCGCAATACGGCTCTTTATAAGATCAGCAAAATACCATTTTCAGTTGCTAATCTGTGTCTCTACGCATAATTCACTCTATAATTTAACGTAGAAAATTGCTCTGAAGATGAATTGTTATGGGATTGAAAAGCTTTAGTTTAATCGTTTTGGGAATTGCTGGCGTTAGCCTGCTGTTCATGTGGCGGCGGTTACGACAAGCCGAGCCAGTTGGCGCAGTTGAAAATAAAATCTCCCCTCCAGATCACGCGCAAATCGAGAATATGGGAGAGCATAAAAACGATTTAGATATGGTTGCGATGAGTTGTGATTTTGTTGATCGAGAGGAGATGCTAGGAGATCCGGAACTCGCACCTTTGCTTCACAGATTTGAAAGTGGTTTAGTTGCGCAGCTGGAAACCTGGCGCGAATTATTGCAGCAGGAAGATTGGGAAGAGTTGCAGCGCTTGATGCACAGGTTGCAGGGCGCAGCGGGTGTGTATTGTCATAGTCAGTTGAGTGAAGCCTCTCGCCAGGCTGAAAACGCGTTAAAAGAAATTCGGTTGGAGGATTTCAAGGTATATTTTCAACATATCGAAAAATACATTGACGGCTTTGCTGAAAAATATTTAACCTAGAAAACGCAGCCGAATTGATTTTTCAAAGCAGCATAAACTAATTCAGACTGTTTTTACCTAAACTATTCATCAAATTCACAAATCGTTCTGTGGTGAGTTGTTTTGGTAAAAATCCATCGCAGCCCACTTCGGCAATTCTGCGTTTCGCTTCATCACTGTAGTCTGCTGTTAACGCATAAATGGGGCAGGTGTAGCCCTTGCCCCGTAACAACAGCACGGTTTCATAGCCATTCAGATGGGGCATCTGCATGTCCATCAGGATAATATCGAATTTTCCATTCTGCACTTTGGCCAGCGCTTCTACGCCATCATTGGCGATGGCTACGTTGGCTCCGCTTCTCGATACCTGGAGGGCGATATATTTTTGAATATCTTCGCAATCCTCGACCAATAATACTGCACGCTCTTCAATTTGTGCAAAGTCGATCACTGGCCTCGGCAGTAACGGTGAGTTAGCAGCAATGTCTGACTGCCTGGCTTCTGATGGGCTTGTGATCCATTCTGTCTCTTGGGGAGAGATCAGTTTTATCGTCAGGCAAAATTGGCTGCCCTTGCCATAAATACTTTTAACAGTAACATCACCGTTGAGTAGTCGCGCTAGTTGTTTCGAGAGATAAAGTCCGAGTCCGGTGCCGCCGTAATTGCGTGAGGTTGAGCTATCAGCTTGGGTAAATGCTTCGAACAGATCGTCTACCTGCTCTGGCTTTAAGCCGATGCCGGTATCCACCACATTAAAACTGAGTTGATCGGCATTTTCTTCAGCCCTTACTTCAATTGTTACACTGCCTTTGGCGGTAAACTTGATGGCATTGCCACAAAGATTTATGAGGATTTGTTTCACACGGGTAGGATCGCTAATGATATTGATTGGCAGTGGGTAGACATAATCGATGCTGAATCTTATACCCTTCTCTATAGCCTGCAGGGCAAAGTATTCGCGCAGTTCGCTCAATAGACTCAGCAAACTAAATTCAATGCATTCTATTTGCATCTTCTGTGCTTCGACTTTTGAGACATCAAGAATATCATTGATCAATTCAATTAGATGCTGGCCGCTACGGCGGATAATTTTGAAATGATCGTTTTTTTTTTCGGGTGTCAGATTATCACTAAGGCCGTTTTCTGAATAACCGAGAATAGCCGTCAGTGGCGTACGCAATTCATGGCTGATACTGGAAAAGAATTGGCTTTTGGCTTTATTCGCGGCCTCGGTTTCAAAATTAAGCCGTTCGACCTGTTCTTTTCGGATCCGATCACCGATATCGGTGACAGCACCTTCCACCGAGATGAGTTCGTTCTGTTCATTGGTTACCAATCTCATACTGATGGATACCCATACCTCACTCTGCGTCGCGTCACTGATGATGCAGGTCTCATAGTCATTGATGTAACCTTGTTGAAACAGTGGTGTAATGAGCTGTGAATCATTCCAAAAATCCAGGGCTCTATTTTTTGCGATGTCGCCGTCCATCAGTGCTTCTTTATTTTTGTAACCAAAAATGTGGGCCATTGAATCATTACAAGAAAGTGTGCTCAGCTGCAGATTAAACTGGAATAGCCCTTGTATCGCCGTATCATGCAAGTATTTGTACTTTTCAAAGTGATGTAATGATTCCAGTTGTATTAATCGAGTGCGTTCTGCTAACGCGAGAGAGAGCAACAGTGCTTCACCAAGAAAACCGATGTGGATTGACCATTGGCTAAAGAATTTAATTTCAAAAATACCATAAGCCGATAAATAAAATACGATAGCGCCCACCATGGTTGAGGCTTCCGCTATTAACATATAAATTGCCGTAGGCACACCTTGTTTGATGGCATAGACGATATAGAACAGTGTGAGGCATATGATCACTGGGGGAAAAGCAAAACAGATAATATTAGATTTGCCAGAGAGTAGCATTGAGGTATAAACCACCATCCCCGTTATCATTGCAGTTTTATATATTGCGACTCCGTTGGGGAATTTCGATTTGATATCGAGCGCATAGTAGATAAAAGCCAGGTAGGTCATCCCTATCACCATGCCATTTGACACGGTGTAGCGATGTACTATTTCAATGTAATTTGAGTTTATCCAGAGCGATAGAGTGCCATCGGTCATACTGCAGGTGGTGACAGCGGCAACCAGAAAAATAATATAGGCAGTGTAGACGGCCTCTCTTAACGTAATTAACAACAGTAGATTGTAAAGTATTAAAGCGCCAGCAGCGCTGTAGAATCCTGCCAGCAATAAATTTAATTCATTCGACAGTTTGTTAAAGGAACGTGCAGAGCGGATTTCAAGTGGCAGCCGAGCTGGCATTTCTGCAGTTGAGTTATCTACATACCCAACCACCTCGTTGACCAACTCGCCATTGATGCTTAAATCGGTCGAAAACATTAAGCTATCTATCTGACTAAAACTATCGGGGCCTAGAAGCTGAGATTCGATAACCCTGCTTTGTCCACTGGGGGTGGAAAGCCTAAATTTAATTTGATTGATCAAGCCCGCAAATGCTGGGATACAGAGAATGGGTGCTGCAGATTTTATCGCGGTCTCATCGCTGTAGTTAAATTTCAAACGCAGCCAATATCGACTCTCAATATTGCGACCAATGTAGGATAACTCTTGATTCTGAATAAACTCTTGATCGTATTTGCCTGCAATGATGTCGCTCCAAGAGATGCTGTGGTAGCGATCTTCAAATATTTGCAAATGGGGCGCTAGATTGTAAGGTGTTGCCAGATCGTCGATAGGTGCGATCGATCTGTCGGCATGTGCCATTACCGATGACAACAGAATTAGAAAAACTAAAATAAAACGCACAGTCACTTGTTGTTTCTCGCTGGTAAAACATCTCTTTAAGTGTAGCTCTGTTATCTTAGAAAACGCAGTTGTCGGCTGTGCAATCTAGGATTATATGTAAAGGTCGTCCTAGACCTAATTGAAATAAACCCCGTGTTGGTAGGGGTCTACGATTGAAGCATTATTGTTAGTTTCTAATTCAATTGATTTTTCTAGGTTGAACTTTTCTAGACTGAACCGTGCAACAAGCGCATTGAGTTCTTTGGGATTAACAGGTTTGCAGATATAGCCGTTGCAACCGGCATGTAGGCAGGCTTCCTTTGCATACTGTCCCGAATTGGCTGTAAGCGCAAAAATAGGTCGCTTATAGCCTAACGCGCGCAGTTTAATAACCGCAGTTAGCCCATTCATAATAGGCATTTCCATATCCATTAAGATTAAGTCGTAGTTATCTTGCTTCAGCGCTGAGAGTACTTGACTGCCGTTGGTTACTGCTTTGCATACGGCATTGGCGCGGGCTAAGTAGAGCAGGAGCAGCGCTCTAATTTCAGCTTTGTCTTCGGCCAGTAACACTTTTAAAGGATTGCTGAGTATATTATCTTTTTTATTTTCCACTTTTGTCATTCCTTTGTTTTATTTTTATGGATAGTGCGACAACTTTTTTCTGTAAATTGATCTTCGCAATGAACCGGGGATATTGCTATCCCCCAAGCAGGTAAGCATCAGGCTTAAACAGGTGCATTATGGCGCTGTGCAATACCAGCGAACGTCACCGATTCGAGATTTAATTGTTTGAAAGCGTACTCGTTGTGAATTACCTGCGCTCCAAGCATCGGTTGATGCCCGACAGTTGAGGGTAGGATGATGCGCTTCTACTTCGTACGTACCTTCAGGCATATGCGTTACCATGGCGAGGCCAAAGTATTGCGTTGCCGTTAGCCAGTTGGCAGGAAATTCTTTGCCGTAAATCATGGGGGAAATTGATGGATCAGTGCTAATTAAAGCTAGGAGCGGTGCAAGCAATCCAGCGGAGTCGTGTTCAAGCGTTTCACCCAACGATGCTGTGTAGAACATACCATCTGCTATTCCATCAGCCGAGGTCTGACTGCCGTTTAGATTATTGTATTCCGTGTCTTTGTATGCATCGGTGAACACGCCATTGCCATCGAGGTCGCGCCAGATGCTAAAGGTAACACCTTCGACGCCATTGGGTGGAACGCTGAAAGTACCTGGTACAGTGTTAGGTGAGTCTTCATGGAAGTAAGTGTCTTTATCGACCCAACCGTATTTGGGATGCGAGCTATCTCTATGTTCGTGCACGATAGTAAATGCCATGCCGCCCAAATTGCCATTAGATCGGTAGCCTTCACTGTAGTTGTAGCGTGGATCCATCAGATAAGTGAAGCCACCAAAAAAATCGGTCGCCGTACCTTGATACTCACCTTCGTTATCAATGGATGTCTTGGTGGTATAGGCCAGTTGTAAAAAACCTTCTTTGGATTCAGTCAGAGTGATTTCGCTATTTTTCGGCACGCCAACCAGCGTAAAGCTACCGTCGATATCTGTATAGGCACAGGCTAGACGTGAGCCATTGACACCCATCAGCGTGCTGTTCTCTACATAAGGTTTGGGGTGTGCACAGATTCTAAAACCGGATTGAGGCGCATCGAATAAATTATTTTTAACGCGCCCGCGAAGTACCACCACATTGTTGGCAGTGGGATGTGAGCTTAAGGCGTTACGAATATCGCTGAGGGAATAGTTAGAAATCGCGGCGACATCTATGCCATTATTATCGAGAAAAGCAACTTGAGCGGCATCGCCACCGATACCCGCGTGGGTTGGCGCATAGTGGCTGGAATCTTTTTCGCTAAGATACCAGGTAAGTCGATCTTTATCGGCAGTAAAAAGAGGTGTGCACATCAGGCCACTGACGGCATCTGAGCCAATCAAATTCGACATGCATTTGGTGAGAGCATCAGAGGTATCAGCTTTGATGCGGAATCCCCCGTTATAGCTTTCAATTAAAAAACGTTGATTGCCACTGTCATTACATTGTTGCCAGCGAAAATCACTGCCCCAGAGATGATCGAGACATTTATTGTATTGATTGCTGGTGGTTGAACCGTGTAAATGACTTACCGGGTGGATGGTATACCAGCCACTTGGTGTGCCACCGGTATAAAAACTTTTGTCATCGACATCCACCAAATAAAAACGCTGCGTTTTTGTTGCATCTGAGGCTGTATCGCAAGTGGCTTGGGTGCCTTCATAGGCCTGCTCTTCAAATGCAGAAAGTACGTTATCAATTTTGATCCGCATGCATTTGCCACTTTTCTTATTCACCAGGCTGTAGGTTTTTGCATTAATCAGACCCTCAGCAGCATGGGCAGTTTGAACTGTGAAAAATGTTGCGAAAGGAGTTGCAGCTAAGATGAGGCTAGTGAGCAAAAGTGGTTTTCTAAACATGATTTTCCCATTTTGAAGTTAGTTAATGTTAGTAGATGCGCTCTGTGCTGAGTGTTCTTTTTAAAGAGTTGCTTCTCTAAGCTGTGTAGTGGCTATTTGCTCCTTATGATTGGGCAATGTACGCGAGTAAATGCTCGACCACTATTACCCACCTGGGGGAGAACGATGGCTGGCGACCTCTTCAGGTGTTCCATTTCTCAGTAATTTCAAAGGTCTATGGGTGGTTGGGCAGGGCTATTACCCACTTGGGGAATATGCGAGTGAACGGGCTTCATCTAGACTGCTGTGAATGGTATTTATAGTGGAAAATCACGTGACAAAACAAAACCGCACAGGCTGGATGATATTTTTTGCTTTCTTGATTTCAGCCTGGACTAATTTTGGCTTCATAATCGCCGATGCCTATGATCCTCAACAGGATAACGTGGTTTCTATTAATAGTTTGGACCAACCTGTTGGGCTGAATCATTATATGGAGTTTATTGAAGACTCCAGTCGAGCGATAACCTACGAGGATTTAAATCAAGGTCAATATGAAAATCTCTGGCGTTTTAATACGGAACGCTACTTTGTTGGCAGAAACACTACCAGCCGTTATTGGTTTAGAGTGCATGTCAATTTTGAAACTGATCTGGGATCTGCCAAACCTTTTTTATACGTACCCAATCACCCCAGTTTGCTGTTCGACCTGCAATTTTGGTTGCCTGATCAATCAGGCCAGATTAAACATGTGTTAAGTGGTTATCTACAACCTTACGATTTGCGTGAGACCAATAGTCTGCAATATGCCGTTCGATTGCATAAGGCCCATGGCGAATATACGATTATTGGCTCGGTTGATAATATTCGGACTGAACTGCCTGCCTTATTACCGTTGTATATTTTATCTGATGAAGACTTTAGTTTAACGAATCAAATTTCGTATAGTGTGATGTCGGCATTTTACGCCGTACTGTTCGCGCTGTTCCTCTATAACACCTGTTTGTATCTGAGTTTGCGTCAGCCACTCTACGGTTTTTATCTGGTATTTTTATTCAGCGCAGGCATTATGTGTGCTTACATGGATGGATTAACCGCGCGTTTCATTTGGCCTGAATCACCTGAACTCGATTTTCGAGTAAGTCAGCTGAGCAATCTGCTGGGTATAATCGCTTATCTGTTTTTTGTCTGGCAAGCGTTAGATCGACTAACTTTTTCGCAAAGGCTATTGAAAGTTTTTAAAGCACTGTTGGTTTTTGGCGGGTTACTGTTCTTCCATCATTTATTGACAGACTCTTTCGCTAATATTGCGCTATTGGGACAGGTTTATTCTGGTCTGGTCATCCTATTTTCGCTTATTTCCATCCTTTATGCCGTTGTGCTTCGTATACCATCCGCCGAGTTTCTGTTAACTGCGGAGCTATTCATCATTGCCGGCGGTACTGCAACCATGCTGCTGTTCAATGGCATGATAGAGATTAGCAATCTGTCTTTTTGGTCGTTGCATTTGGGGTTTCTCGGCGAAGCGCTGCTGATGTCATTTGTCGTAGCGTCGCAGACCAATCGCGTGATCGAAGAAAAATTTGCTGCGCAGGCATTGGCTTTAGTTAACGAAAGAAAAGCCAATGAAGCTTTGGAGATTGCCACTAAAGCTAAAAACGAATTTCTCGCCACGGTGAGCCATGAGCTTCGCACACCCCTGACTTCCATCATCGGATTTTCCGAAGCCATTATCGATGGCAAAGAGGCCACACCGCTTGGTGTTGACTATACAAAAACAATTTTACGCTCTGGCAAGCATTTGTTAACGATAATTGAAGATGTGTTAAATCTTTCGTTGATAGACAATGGCACGGTGGTGATTCGCAAGCACTCTGTGCAACTTGTACAGGCCTTTGAAAAGATTGCCGCAGGCCAGCAGTTTACTGCCAAGCAACGCGGCCTGGTGTTTAAAGTGCACTTCGAGAGAAACCTACCGATTTCTGCTGAGTTGGACGAAGGCAGTTTATTTCAAGTCGTTAATCGCCTATTAGAAAACGCCATTAAATTTACACCACAGGGTGCCGTTGAATTAAAAGTGTCGTATCTGGGTCATCGAGAAGCCAGGATCAAGCGCCTCATGATTATTGTTACTGATACGGGTGTGGGAATTCCCAAAGAAAAATTAGCGTCTATATTTCTTCCGTTCACCCAAGCAGACAGTTCAGATACGAGACAATATGGCGGGACAGGCGTCGGTCTATTTATTGCCAAGTCGCTAATCGAAAAGATGGGTGGCACAATTGCGGTAGATAGTACAGTTGATGTCGGCACTAAATTCACGCTGGAAATTCCGGTGGAAAATGTTGAAGAGAAACAGCTGGAGTCGCTGCCGGTTGCGTTGTGCGCGGATACCCACCACAATATCTCTTCTCACACCGCTAAAGCACCGATTAAGAAACCTCGTTTGCGTGGTCGTGTTCTGTATGCGGAAGATAATATTGATAATCAGAATTTGGTGAAGGTATTTGTCGAATCCACTGGCGCTGAACTTGTGTTAGCCGATAATGGTGAACTTGCATTGCGCAAGATGGAGGCAGAGATAACGCAGCATGGTCGACCCTTCGATCTCGTGTTAATGGATTTACAGATGCCGATTATGAATGGCCGCGACGCTGCACAGCAAATTCGTCGGGCAGAAATAGCCGTGCCCATTATAGCCTTTAGCGCCAGTGCGCTTAGCGAAATCGAATCGATGGTGGATAATCCGTTTGATGGCTACCTCGCTAAACCAGTAGATCGATCGAAATTGTATACATTGCTGGAGCACTACTTACCGAAGCGGGCCGAAGATGAGATTCCATTTTCTGGAAGTGTCACTTTAAAATTAATGGAAAGATTGAGCATTACTTATAATAAAGCTGAAGCCAGGCTAAATTATTCCAGTGCTGTTGCCTAACAGTGTTTCAGCTTTGAAATTGATGCTGGAGTCCATGATAAATAAAACCCTAGGCAGTAGAGGTATCTACTTGTTCCCAATAGGTCTCGGTTAAAATACACTTTTCTACCGCGCTACCAGTGTTCATTATGGAGAAGGAAATTAACAATGTCTGTACAAGATATTCCTGAAGGTTTTAAGTTATACCCTAAAGACAACAGCTTTAATGATGCATTCTCACCACTCTATGTGCGAATGACCGAGGCAGGACCGCAATTTGGTTTACGAGTAGAAAAAAATCACTGTAATCCAATAGGAATTTGCCATGGTGCCGTACTTATGGGACTCATGGATATTGCGCTCTCTGGCTCGGTTTGCTTCGCCATGGGAAAATACACTGGCACGCCGACCATCAGTATTACACTCGATTATATTGCTGCCAGTAGAGAAGGCGATTGGATCTTCGCTGAAGTCCATGCCGCCGATTTGACGCGCACTATGGGTTTTGTGAATGGCATAATTAAAGGTTCAAACGGAAATTTAGTTCGCGCCAGTGGATGTTTTAAATTGCCCAACGATATAGAAGCCGCGCCCGGTATCAGCGTGAAAGATTTTAATGAAATGAGAGCGAGGGGCGGGTTTTAGAAAATCATTCATCATCGGGAGCGTCCAGAACTGGTAGATCCACAATAATTTTTTCGCTAAGGTCTTCTTCAAAATAATAGATGCCAATCCCAGCCCGATAGTGCCCGGTGCCTTCAACTTCGGGGTTAGTTTCTCGGTCGTATTCTGCTAACCACTTATCCAACATGGCAAGCAATGTATAAGATTCTTTCTCCGATAATTTTTTAAACTGCGGAATAATTTCTTTGGGCAGATTTTCGTAAGAAACTGTAAGTTGTAAGCGGGATTCTTTGAGTGTGCTTTCAAGGTTGTGATCGAGGGTATTCAATAAATCGGCAGTACCTATACCCATCAAGCGTAATTTTTCTTCGGTGCTATGTTGGGGGACGTAAGCTCTAGAACAAAGATGAATAGTACCGTTTGCCAATTTTTCGACGGCGCCCACACGCAGCAGTTCATCGAGTACTGACCGCAGCGGCATATCACCACTGTAAATCTTGATGAGTTGGGAGAAGCTGCCCTCATCCCCTTCAATGAGCAAATCCGCGCTTTTGCCTTCACTCGTTTGGAAGCGTTCGTCTTGCAGCCATCCACTAATCACTCGTGACGCGCGGTTTTGTGAAACAGGTTCGTGATAAATATTCGATTCAAGAACTTTTTTGACTCGCGTGACTTCTTTACGATTTAATCCAGTGAGCACCGAAACGCGGGAGGTGCTTTGCTTGCGTCCCTCCAAGAGGAATTCCGCATCGGCTACATCGACATAAAGAAGTTTTGCGAGTTCGCAAAACTCTGCGTGTGAGACGCCATGTTTAAGGAGAATCCTGATTAAGGGACGCATTAACTTGGAGACTGATCTGTTTAGAGCAGTTCTGATTTTATCCATGCCAACGGGACACGTGTTGAAGAGTCACTCTGCGGAGCACGCCAATCGATAATGTATCGCGCAAGAAAATCCTCATCTTTATTTGCTTCATCACAAAATTTTTAATCGCTTAACTCCGTAGCCACCGCAGATTTCAATGTTACTTATGCAGCCAGAGATACCATTTGGATGTGTCGGAGAGTTTACAATATTTTGGGATTATATTCCCAATGTAGTCAATTCGTAAAGTTTGGCTGTAATGCAGTCTTAATCTGCTCGCACTAACTCGAAATTCTATTAACTTTCATAGGTATAGAGATTTATCTGTGTTTGAATTGATGCCTCGTGCCGTCTATCGAACTTAATGATCGGATTAGATTAGGTGAGCTCAATACTTCCCACCACCAACTGCCTAAGACTCATATTACTCATACAATTGCAGCCCCCGTTGTTGTGCGAAAAAAGTTAGTGGGGGCTATTTCGAGAATCTCTGCATTGTGTTCTACATCGCCTCGGCGAGTTGAGGCGCTCTAGTTTGAGGGAAAATAGTTTTAGGGAATATGTTTTTAGCGATCATATTTTTAGATACTCTATTTTGATGAACAACATATTGAGGATCGACGTTTTGGTGGACTACATTTTGCTTCACGATTAAGCGAAAGATTTGATTGCGGTTAGAAATATTTAACTTTTTGTAAATCGAGTTCAAGTGAACCTTCACTGTTCCTTCACTGATTTTCAACGATTCAGCAATTTCCCGATTGCTCTGACCTTCAAGCAATTGCGTTACAATTTCTAACTGCCGATTGGTCAAAACCTGTGAACATTTCTGCCAAAACAATTTAGTAGAGTTTTGATTATTTAGCGTATTATTGGCAGCTTTTATCTGGTTTTCATTATTCTCTTCAACGACTACGCTATCTGACGTTTGACGCATTTTTCTCGAAATATAAATGCCACCAAAGAGCACTACATCAATCACATCATTACAAATTGTTGGAATTTCATTTTTTGCTACCACCGCACTGAGGCCGTTTGCTAAGTGATGTCTAACTTCGCTCTTACTCGCGGCGTCATAAACTCCAATTATTTTTTGTTGAGGAAAATTTTGCAGTATTTTAAGTAAGTTTTGCTGACTCAGCCGCTCTTCATCTTTTTCATAAATCACTACATCGTAGGTTTCTTGTGAAAGCTTACTGAGGCATTGAGCAACAGAATTAACACATGTCCGAAGTTTGTCGGTTTGGTGAGAATTTATTACTCCGTTGTAGAAAGCATCATTTTTCGCACAGATTAAAACATTCATATTTAGTCACTCCATTTGATCTTAATTTGTTCAATTATGATTTTAATTGGGAATATAATCCCAAAAACTATAATTGGGATTATATTCCCAAAAAATTGTTTTGCAAGCACTTGAGTAGATAATTTGTTTGCGCAGCCTTAACTAAATAATAGGGTGATATTTGGCCAATAAAGGAGTGAGTTGATTGATAGTGTATAAAAGTGGATCAATCTGGTTTTGAATTATCACTCTTTTGGTTTGTATAAATGCCTGAGTAAGCTCAAGTAGCGTTTATCTCGAACTGAAAGAAATGCTCCTCCATTTGATTTAATACGGATAAATTTCCTTCTACTGAGCTCAGTCATCCCTTCAGCGAAAACTTGCAGTTAATAGCTAATAATTAGAAATTTGGCGCGAGCCCTGACAGATTTTCCTTCAGTCGCTAAACGTAACGTGTCTGCTTCCACATTCTTGAAATTATTTCTGTTGCGTGAGCGTGTTCTGAATCAGGGGATCTAGGTCCTGCATCCTGGGGTATGTTAGAGTGACCAGGCAGACACCTGAGCTGAGTTTGTTATGCAGGGCTTTTCCTCAACGGCGCTCTGTAGTAACTAACCTGTAGTAAGCATCCAATAACATCAGACAATAAAAAATATAATAAAAGGGAACGATGTATGGTCATTAACGCAGTTTTGCGCGTACATTTTTTACGGACAGCATTTTTACCGCGGCTATTTTTGACGAACTTATTTTTAACAAACTTTTTTTTATTGAGAATGGCTTCGACATTTTCGATTGTGTTAGCACTTTTACTCGCTAGTTTAGCTTGTCAGCCTCCGCAAGCTTCACCACCGCCGACCTTGGACGCGATCTTTGAGCCGAATCCCAATCATCAATTTGCTGCCAGTAATGCGACGGTAATTATTGCCGCCATATTGCAGCAAAATGTTTGCTACACCACGGATGGCACTTTGCCGCTGTTTAATAATGGCACTTGTTCAGGTGGTAGTACGATTGCACTCGTCGGTAATGCCATCCCACTTAATTGCGGTAGCGATACCGGCAGCAATGTTGTTCGCACTATTCGAATGGAGTTTGATTGGCCGGGTTCAACCAATCAAGTGGCGAGCGCAAACTATGTTTTAGATTGTAGCAGTGCGCAAAATGATTCTGATGGTGACGGTGTATTGGACGGCGTTGATAACTGCCCTAGTGATCCCAATGCGAATCAAGCCGACAGCAACGGCAATGGTATTGGCGATGTTTGTGAAAATATCGGTGCCCCTGATGCCGATGGCGATGGTCGAGCGGACGCACAAGATAATTGTCTTAATGTTTGGAACATCGATCAGGCTGATGCTGATAACGATGGGCTGGGGAATGTCTGTGATTCAGCACCTCTCGGTGCAACAACTCTCTGGGTAAACGACGAATTGACGCGTGCGCTGGTGGATTGGAAAGCGGATGTCGAATGTGGAATCCGCTGTACACTGCCAGAAACTACCGGTGATCAGGGCACGCTTGCTTGCAACAACGGTGGCATTGCCAATTGGAATTTCAGCATTGTTAATTACACCGCAGTGAGTGTGTTCACCTATGTCAATTGCCAATACACCGGTTCTGCGACAGTACATGATTATGTCACCGATCCGGAATTTAACAATCCGAATGCCACCACCAATGAGGATTATTCGCTGATTGTTGATGGGACCATTACGCAACAAACCGATCTTAATGGGTATGGTGGTGAATCCGGTACATTAACAGTTTCCGGTGATTTTACTGGGCAAGTTGATGCACACACCGTGTTGTCAGCGAGACTTCCAACGAGCGGGCATTATTCTACTGGCTGTACGGATGATCCTATAAATGAAGAAGACTGCGCACCCAATGGAATTTTAGTTGACTACTCTGCGCCCGACTGGTCGTGCAAGGGTGGCATCTGTCCGCAACCCACTACTTCACTCGCCGATGCAGACGGCGATGGTGTTTACGATATCTATGATAACTGTCCAAACAATGCTAATCCGTCACAAACAGATTCCGATTATGATCGCTTGGGGAACGCATGTGATGCCACTAATGATACAGATTCCGATAATGATGGTGTCGCTAACAACCTTGATAATTGCCCGAATAATGCCAATGCTAATCAGGCCGACAGTGATGGTGACGGCATAGGGGATGTCTGCGAGATACTCGATGGCGATAGCGACGGAATCGCTGACGCTATCGATAATTGCCCTGCAATATCCAATACCAATCAGGCCGATACTGACAATGATGGTGTGGGCGATGCTTGCGATGTACAACAATGGTATGGGATAAAACAGGAAGACGGCGGTCGTTGCCTCTATGCGCAAGACAATAAAGATGTCCGATCATCTGGCTCGTGTGATGCGGCGAATGAACGGCAGCGTTGGGAATTTATTCCGGCTAGCAACCATCGTGTACAAATAAAAAGTAAATTTAATGGTGAGTGTCTGGCGCATGAAGGCCGCTGGATTCTACTGTTTTATGCTGAGTGGAGCGTTACCAAAGCCTGTAATAGCAGCGACACGAATCAGCTTTGGAAAATTGAAGACTATTCCCAAGCAGGGCTTGATCCATGGCATCCGGTGCGAATTCATAACCAGAATCAGAATGGGTGCTTGTATACCAATAATCTCGGCGATGTCTATTTTACTGTGTTCAATTGCGATCTGGCCGGCACAGAGTTCTATCGAAAATTTGGCATTTATCTGAATGGAGATTTTTCGTCCCCACCATTAAGACAGGCAGATTTTTAGTTTTAATCGAGCAAAGCTGAAAAAATTGCAAACGCAAAAAAATTGGTGAGACAAAAGCCTTTCATAGTACTTATTAGACGTACTTATTAGCAGTGCTTATGAGGGGCTTTAGTTAATCTTACAATCCCGTCTTATCTTCAACCTAGATTCCGCAGTTGCCTCCTACTGCGAACGCCTAATGCACTGAATCTGCATAAATTATTCTGCTTTTTTTGATTCACCGTGAGAGTAACCACGCCATCATCTAAAAAAGCAGAATAATTTCCGCATCTTCAGCACCTTAACCGTTCTCGCTACGGTTTCACCAAAAGTAGGCCCTTTGAAGGGACTGCGGAATCTAGGTTCAAGAATCCAAAGACAATCCAATATTACCGTCTATTATTATTTACTAAAGGTCGCTGATCCGCTTTAAGTGGATTGTCTAGCGACTTTTTGCAGTCGGCGCAGATTTTAATATTTTGTGAGTGAAGAGAGATTAACGCAGTGCTATGGCAATAGGGGCAAATTTTGGTTTTAGGCATTGTCTTCTCCCGTGCTTTAATTGTTGAAGTTAATACAGCAGATGGAGACAAACGCTCAAGACAAACGACGAACGCAGGTCCTGTTAAACATAGCATAGAATTAATTATCCGCTCTTTAAGTCCTGCTACCTTCGGTCGGAATTTAGAGATGTTGGAATTAGGTGAGCGCCACAAAACGAGCAAAATTCAGTAAAAAGCTGCGAAATTTGCTCAATTGAATTTAATGAGAGTGATAGGGTAGAGAGTATTTATGTTCAATGGTGTGTGCCGATCCCGTAATATCTCTCTGCCGAAGTTGCAGTTTGTTTTTTTGTTTTTAATGTGCTCAATATACAGCTCTGAAGGGTTGTGCCGATCAAGCCTGTTTGGTGAAGCCAAGAACCAGGAAGCAAATGTCCAGGAATGGAAAGAATTCCGATCTGTAGATGGATTGTTCACTATTCAATATCCTTCAACTTGGGAATTGTTTATTCAAGGCACGATTACTCATCTCATTCCACCCAACAAAGAGGGCGCGATTTCCATCATCGCCTACGATGATGAAAACTTAGCGCCTAACTTTACCGAAAGCTGGCTGCGCGACACGTTCAGTTCGCATAAGCCGGTAACAAAAATGGAATCGATTCAACTTAATAATTGGCGTGGTTATCGGCAAGAGTTTGCATTAGCCGAGAAAGGTTTAAACTTGCGGCTTGTCGCAGTGACAGCCAATGCCAAACATACTTTTGTGCTGATGACTGCAACCGATTTAGAAGCACAGATGCTGGCGCTAAGGTCCGTATACGAAAAAATATTTCAGTCGTTAAAACTAATACAGGGGGATGCAACTGCAGAGCAAAAAAACTAAACGATTTGCAAACGTCGCGGCAAAATACACTGCTCCCAATAAATGCAAAAATGTATTGCATTAAATGGCTTTAACAAATCGAATTACTTCAAATTCGTAAGGACTCAAGCTGGATTTAACGGAAAATGAGTCCTGGCCTAGCAGGGTAAAATCAAAAAATACGGTTGCTTCTGGGTTTAACACTGACGTCTCAACAAATTGACAGTTTTGGTATACATCAACTGAGTGCGTCATAATGCTGAGCGCATCTTCTACAAGTTGCCATTTACCATGGACGATTCTATCGAGGCACTTCGAGGTTGTCGGTGGGACAAATTGCGTGAATGAATACTCACCATTTTTTGCAAACTCAAAAATATCGGTCTTGGCGGCGCCACTTTCATCATCAACGCGAAATTTCCCTAATGCAAAATTTTCGACTGAGAGTTGGCTTTCTAACTCATCATTATTCGGCGCAGGATTACCATTACAAGAAATCAAAAACACGGTTGGAAGCACGGTCAAGATTGATTTCAATTTGGTTGTTTTTGACATGATATTTCCTTATTAAACACGTTATTTAGCGCCGATATCACGTGACAATTTTGGGGATTATAAAACACTTCTGCTAAATTGTCGGTATTTTTGCAGGGGTTGATCGGATTGAGGTTGATCAGATTAATGAGTTAGAGCTTGGGTCCAACATTATTATACAATTTACCTTGCAGATGCCATGTTGTAGCAGTATTTGAACGCAAGTATCGACATTCAGGCCTACGTTAAATCTAAATTATCCGAGACAGTTGCAATGCAAAACGACAGAAAAATCTTAAACCTGGTATTGGCAATATGCCTGCTTGTTTCACCCTTGTTAGGCATTTTTCTTATTGAGCCTCCAACAGGAATCACAGGTGCTGAAGCACTTTATGGTAAAGCTATAGGTGGCTTGGGATATGGTCTCACTTTTGGTGGGACATTCGCCGTTTGCTGGATGATGGTGAAATTAACCAAGCGTAAGTAATAATAAAAAGTGCAAGAAATAGCTGATGTCGGTCGGCGAGTGAGAACACACTCACTCGCGATTTGCCTGAATACAGGCTATCGGTAAAAGTGTAATTATGGTTTCTTGAGAGGATCAAAACTCCCGACATGAAATTTCAGCGGCTGTACTGCGGTGTCTCGGCTTTTACCAGCATCGTGCAACTTCTGCAGATAGGCTTCCCAGTAATGCTGTTCATTTTCTCCCAGTTCATAAAGATAGTCCCAGGTATAGATACCAGAATCGTGTTTATCATCGAACAGTAGCTGAATAGCGTAATGGCCACGGGCTTCGATCTGCAAAATATTGATCTCTTTTTTGCCGTGCTGTAACACCTCTTGTCCAACGCCGTGGCCGCGAACTTCGGCGGAGGGCGAATAAACACGTAGATATTCACTGCTTAAATTAAATGTTTTGTTATCGACATAGATCAGTTCAAGTACTCTTGAGCGTCGATGGTAGCGTATATCTGTTGGCACCTTGTGGGCATCTACGGCGCCAGTTTTGTCTTCATCAAATTGCATTGCAGTTTACCTTTGAACAATAGAACATTTGCGTGTTAATCGTCTAACATGACGATATTGGGAATTTTACTGTTAACTTTGTTTTTAGACAGTGCTGCGGTAAAACGGCGCGCAATTTCTTTGTAGTGTTGGGTCAGTGGATGATTCGGTTCTGCCACTACAGTGGGTTTGCCGCCATCAGTTTGTTGCCGTATTTTGATATCCAGCGGAAGTGCGCCAAGCAATTCTGTACCATACTCTTTGGCAATTTTCGCACCGCCACCTTCACCAAATATATGCTCCGTATGCCCGCAATTGCTACAGGTGTGCATGCTCATGTTTTCGATGACACCCAAGACGGGGATATCCACCTTGCGGAACATTTCAATACCCTTTTTGGCATCTAACAGAGCAATGTCT
>OBEQ011092206.1_pt1 | contig 24304 bp, 21 predicted proteins | sample 1670901 | NCBI WGS metagenome assembly OBEQ01 (sample SAMEA104232315, study PRJEB22302) | groundwater metagenome | biome: forest; feature: aquifer; material: groundwater | place: USA | collected 2011-08-07 | depth 5.4 m | reverse complement strand
ATCGCCACTGGTTATCTGTACGCCACCAGTATTGGTGATTTTCACATCACCAACCACTGCTAAGTGTAGTGTATGACCATACGTAAGAATGATTTTATCAGTAAATTGCTTGGCTGCGCCAGCTACTCCGCCAGGGCAGGAAGTGTTTGAAGTAGTGAAGGCTGAACCATTTTGAGGACCAACTAGGGTTACGCCACTATCTCGATCAATGATCGAAATGTTATCAATGTCACCCCAGCCATTTGTAGTGTCGGAATTGGCATCATAAGTACCGTTTCCGGCATTATCCTTACAAAGCACTAAAGTGTGTTTTCTTAATTCAACGTTTGCAGCTGAATTAATATCAAAGTCTAGGAAGTGAGTCTTAGCTGTCGAGGTACCAAGAGTACTGGCTGTTGGACCAGCAAAGGTAAGCGTCAATACACCGCCTTGAAGGGTTAAAGCAAAGGCTTCAGCAGTAGTATCCATCGGCGCAATATCTGGCTGGACACCAAATCCAAACTGATCACCCATAGCTAGTAGGTCAGTATTTGACTCAAAGTATAGTTTAACAGTTTCGGCTTTCTTGCCATTTAGACTACCGTAAACATTGAAAACACGGTTATCTCCTTTAGCAATGAAGAATGGACTGGCACTTAGATCAAAGACGACATAGCCATCAGCTGTCATCGTACCGTCAGCAATCTTAATTCCATTTACATCTACATGCAGGCCAGAGATATCAGTAGATTTCACCGTACCACCATTGATCATTTGTAATCGGTAAACCCTGGCTCCTTCTGTGTTCGTGGTTAGCTTGAAACTTGACAGTTGAGCATTTGAAGCGCCTACACTCGGATCAGATAGTGAACCAACTTTAGCTAAGGTAATCGTACCACCGGCCTGACCGGTTATTACGAAATTCGAACCCATTAATGGGAATGAACCACCAACTGTACTGCCAGCAGTCATCATGACATCTGACATTGACATAAGGGCAAACGAGTTAACGTCTCCAACGGTTCCACCGGCCGTAACAGCATCAGCAACCACCGATAAGACCTTGCTACCATTAACAGCAATATTTAAGTTGCTAAATGTTACACCGCCATCGGAAGACGATGGTGTGCGTCCAGAAGTCAAACGTCGAGCTCCATCATATATGTAGACATTGGCAAAATCAGCAGCAGCACCGGGTCCTTTCCTGTAAACCTTCATACTTGAAATTGTACCGGTTCCAGAAAAGTTAAGCTTCAAGTAGGTAACACCGGTAGCCTTGGTAGTAATACTAGCAGCCCCTGGGTTATCCGCGGCCAGAGTAACATTGACACTGCCGGAAACTGGCATTGGTGTACCACTTACCATAGGAACTCCGCTCCTAACATAAGTCAGAACTTGTTTTACTGAAGTGTAATCAGTGCCTTTTGAGTACCAGTTAAATTCGTTGCTATTAATACAGAAAACTTTATTGAAGAACATTGGGTCATCAATCACGGCTTGCGCACCGGAGGTATTAACCCAGTGAAGCATACCAGTGTCTTCACCGGTAGTTTCTACTCCGTAAACTTTTAGATCATTGGTTTCGCAATTTCTAAAAATTCCGGAAGTTCCGAAGGCGTCTCTGGTTACTGGAGAAACGCTTTTAATCTTGGCGAATCCTCCTAGGTGACCATAGAAACCAAATATAGCGGGATTCAAGAATAATCTCTTGTATCCCCAATCGTTCACAATATAGACATCTGGATCACTAGAGCCGGCAGCACTGATAGTGTTGCCTTCCGTTAATCCAAAGTCTGAAGGTTTGGCTGCATCGACAGACCTAACTGCCGAAAGATAGACAAACCCCGCCACCAGAAGCAACGCTGCTCCCATGGCTACAATCGGTAAAACTCTTCTAAGAGTCTGCCGACCGTTTAAAGTTAAGGTCGTACTCATAATTAATTATTTTAGGATCCTTAGCGGAAAGGTATAAACAATTTGGATAAATCCTTACCGTTGTGGATCGTGTTTCCGTTTTCTCCTTGTCTAATGACCCGGAGGAAACGAAAAAAACATTGTCTTAAACTAGAACCTTAGTAAACCCATCGATAACTTAACATCGTTTAAGATAAGATTTGTATTCGACCACAAATCTTAAATATGGGTAACTGGTTCTATCTTTAAAACTTTCTTATAAATTCGAAAATCAAAATTTTATAATCTTCACATTCATTTGCAACAATATATTCGATTTTTAATGTCCCTTCCTCATAGACTAGTGCTTACTCTCAAAACTATTTGCTTTAAGATTAAACACTAACCGACAAGATTTAATTAAATTTAACTAAATTAACAAACAAAACAAAGTAGGCCAAATAGGCTACTTTCGATTAATTTCTGTGATTATTCCAGATAACATGTGATTCGCGTTTTTCCCAGTTATATTGGCCCTTTTAACACCTTCCGCGGGTCTGCAAATAGTAACAAAACCCGCCTTGTAAGTCAAACCGTAAGCCATTACAACTAGTGAAACATCAGGCTCTTTAATAATAATTCTAAGATTATGATTATAATAAAACAAGGGCTCGTGTGTGGATAATCTTATTGGCCATTTTCATTATAAATCCTCAACCTTATGGCCGCAAGTAATTCTGTGGATAATAATAGGATAATAGCAAAAGAGTAGGATGTGGGAGTAAAGAGATGGTCGCCTAGAAACATGTTAAAAATAGGAAGGGAAAGGTCATGGGTAATTAGTGAGTTTTCTGATGTGACAGTTATCTATCGGGAGGAACAGTTTAGTGTGGAATTAGGGGGTGGACAGTAGGTTGGACAAAGCTTGTTGTCTAACCTGTCCAACCTACTGTCCAACCCCTGTCCACCCTAGACCTATTGAGCATTATAAAGGGTTTTGTTGTTATTTATAACTATTCTTTTAATGGCTCCGTCTTTGAGCAGAGATTCAATGTATCTTTTGATACTTCTCCTACTTAAGTATCTAAAAGCATTAAAAATCTCCAAACTACTGACCTCTTTTCTCTCTTTAATAAACCCTAGAATTTGATCTTTAATATCGCCTCTCTTGTTTGGATTTATGAATGGTTTAGGTTCACTCCTATTTTCAAGGGTCTCTTTTGATTGAGGGGGTAATTTTGATAAAACTACGAGTTTTAATAAAAGTAAGCTTTTTTTTAAAGAAAGAAAATCAACAAGATCTAAAAATCCCTCACTCCTAGCAACTTCTGAAAAATCTGACAAGTCATTGATTTGTGAAATTAATTTTTGGATCTGATAGTTCATTCTAATAAGTAACACGGGCTATGGTTTTAGATTTTTAATTTTCGCTAAATACGTATTCAGATCATTGGTAATTTCTTGAGCAGACACTATGGTAGTTTTTAAATTTTTAAAATCAACCATGCCCAGTAAATCGCCGTTATTATTAATAAGTGCCGAACCAAAAATATTCTGATCATACGGGCTAGTAATTTTAAACGTCCCCTTGTCTTCATTAACTTGAGACACCAGGACTTCGTTAATTAAGGCTTGGTCTTTGCCAAAATCAATAACTTTCGAAAATATCATTAGGTTTTGAGCCAATTCCGGCAAATTATTATTTAGACTAATTACCCTAAGATCGCTGTCTACAACAGAAATTATCGCAATGTTGGTTTTGTAATTTCTGAAAACCACTCTAGCTGTTTCGACTTTATTAGAATTTATAACTTGGGTAATGGTGGCTTCCGGTGGCACAATGTTATTTAGCGTAAATATGAGACCATCTTGAGTCATGATAATGCCGCTTCCTGTCCGGATCAGCTGACCCTGATTAAAACTCTGGATAGCTACTACGCTGTTTTTTACCCTAGTCACCGCTTCTGAAAAATAATCTGATTGAGGAATGAAAACCTTTTTTTCTTGAACTTTACCAGAAAAGTTAATTTTAACTAAGAAGGGCACAATTAGGATGCTAGTTATTATTCCGCTCCCTACGGCTAATAACAAAACCTTCCTGTAATTTAGTTCGTTTTCCATAACCTGTTAGTTTATACCAAAAAACAAAAAAATCAAGCTACTTAAATAATTCTTTGGCACGTTGCCAAAACTCTGGATGGTTTTGCTCCTGGCTTAACCAGTACCACCACTCCGCGCCCCAGAGATATTGAGTATCAAATGAACTCTTGGAAGCAAAGTTAATTACTTCATTAAGTTTATTCATGTCCATTCTTTGGAATTGGATTTCAAGTGACGTCTCTACAATCGGACTTAAAAGCCACGGCTCGCCTGAAAGCTCAATTAAAATTTTTGGTTTCTTGCCTTTCAATAATTCAACGACGGCTTGCTTGACCCTGAAAAATGACGGACCAATAGGATATCGGATCGGTCCAAACCAAGCCGACCAAACATAAAGATACATGGAAGTGCCGAATATATCCCCATTTTGATAAGATTGGTTCCAAAAACCAAACTCACCGCTATCAGTAACCAAAACTAGATGGTTTTTATCGTTAGCGCGGACTAGCTCTATTTCTTTTTTCAAAAAATCCTCGTCTGGCAGTTCACAGTGGGACCGGCCGAAAAACCCCAAAAATGGTTCGTTTTCTACCTGCCAATATTTCAAATTAGGATAATTTTTATAACGATTAACCAGAACTTCAAGCAGTTTTAAAATTTTATCTCTTTGTTCAGATTCTGATAATTTTTGAGCCCAGTCGGGCACATGACATTCTGGCCAGCCCGGCAAACGTCGGCCAATAGCTAGGATAACCGAAATGTCCCGTTTTTTTGCCTCTTCCATCTGGAAGTCAATCTCTTCAAAATTATACTTACTGGCCGTCGGCTCGATCATTGGCCAATGAGCTGAAAGTCGCAAATTTTTAACTTTCAAATCATCGAGGATGGCCAAATAGGTTTTTTTCCAATCTAATTTAAGCTCATCGGAATGAAACTTACTAAATGATACTCCGTAAGTAATTTTTTCAATACTTGGTCGGATCGCCAAAATTTCCCACAAACCAATGAGTACCAGTACCCAAAATATTTTCCAAAATATTTTTTTCATCCCGTACGAGACAGGAAATGCTTTTTACTGAAAGCATTTCCGTAAATTATCAGTCCTTCAAAGTTAATTAATTTTATTGGCATTATTTTTGGTACTTAGACAAAGTAATGTTTAGCTGTCTCGTACGGGATTCATCATATAAACAGGAGGTAGAGGCCAATGATGATCAGGCTGGAAGCGGTAATTTTTTTAATTAGGTTGCGCTCACGATGGACAGCTTCGTGAAAATGCTCCGGCATTTTATAGGTAAAGATAAAAGCCAGGAGCAACAGAAAAACAAATTGGATACCACCCAGAGCGTTGACCACCGACACCTCTCCCAACTTGATAGCGCCAAGGATCAGCAAAAAAGCCAAACCAGCAAGAGCTTTGTTGCCTATTACCAAAAACTTAGTTTCCTTAGTCGAGTACTTGAGATTTTGAACAATGGCCTTAAGGTTAGCTGGCCATAACAGCAAGGTCACTGCCGCCAAAACATTGGCCATTCTAGACCAGAAAAAACCATTAACAAATGTAGTTTGATTAAAAATCATTTTAGTAAAAACTGATGACAAGCCAAATAACAGGCCGGCTAAAATCACATAAATTGAAGATTTTTTATCAAAACGGAAATGAGACATTAGAAAAGTACCAGCAATCAAATACAAAAATCCGATCATGAAATTATGAGGAAGGGAATTTTTTAAAATTATAAAACTGAAAAATAAAGTGGAGAGAGCCGAAATCGCTCCCATCACCGGTGCCACATCAGAAGCATCAGAGGTTTTCAAAGAATTATACAAAAAAAGAATGGAAAAAATATAACTAAAGGCTACGGCCAGGGAGATTAGGATAACCGATAGCGTTGGCAACAAAACCCAGCCAAAAGGCAGAATAACCAAAACCACGCCAGATAATATACTTACATAGAAGGTATATACTGCCGGCCCGCCAGCTGGCGCTGATCCGTGACTATCAGTTTTTGAACCAACAAGATATTTATCAATTAAAACCACCGCCGCACTTATAAATTGGGCAATAATAACTAAATAAATCCAGTAATTGTTTAGATTTGGCATTGTAGAATGTGGCAGTAACCCCTTATAGCACCGTCAAAATTGTGGATTGCATGGTTGGCGGAGTGATATAATTACGAAGCTATCACGAAGCCAAATCCACAATTTTGACGGAATGAGAATCCTCGCTGGGGATTCGAGTGGTGATAGAAGGGGTTACTGCCAAATTCTATCACAAAATTAATGAATTACTTCTACATATTTTGGCGTATTCGCGGGCAGAACGCCGGACTTTCCGACCCATGGTTTTAGGATTCACCTCCATCAAACCAAATTTTGGTCCATAGCCATGATGCCATTCGTAATTATCCAAGAGCGACCAGTACAGATAACCTCGCACGTCCACACCTTTCTGAATTGCCTGATAAATTGAGCTCAAATGATTCTTTATAAATTTTTCTCTTCTGTCATCTTTGGCATCAGCAAGGCCGTTTTCGGTGACATATATCGGCTTATGATATTTTTTAAGATCTAACAAAACCTCATAAATACCCTTCGGATATAAGTCCCAACCCATTTCATCAAGCTTAACTTTACTGCCTATTTTCATCCTATAATAATAGTTCAGACCTATAAAATCCTGATGATTAGAAATTTTATTTAAAAATCTATGATTGCGAAACCATTTAAGAAACCACGATAAAAAGCGATTAAGTCTTTTATCATTTGAATCAAAATAAATATTGTTTTTAGCAATGCCAACTTTAAGCGACGGCTTAAGGCTTTTGATTTTTTCATACGCTAGATTGTGCGACGTGGCTAATACATTAGTAACATTTATAAAATCAAAAATATTTTTCTCAAACGGTGGCCACTTGCCTCGAAGATAACTCATCCCGGCATAAACCATCGGCTCATTTATCGTGATCCAATAATCAGCCAAATCCCCTAGTCTCTCGACAACATACCCACAATACCTGACAAAATATACTTTGGCGTGAGGCGCCAAGAATCCCCCTCTTTCTGCAAACCAGTCTGGCAAAGTGAAGTGCCATAGAGTCACAAACGGCTTAAGCCCAAAGTTACGTAGAGTCATTAGTACTTGCCGATAATGTTCGATTTCCTTATCATCAAATTTCCCCTCCTCCGGCTCAATTCTTGCCCATTCAATAGATAATCTATGGGCATTGTGGCCAAGAGACTTGGCAAAATAAAAGTCTTTCTCATATAAACGATAGCTATCACAAGCCATGTCTGCTGATGGTACCCTGCCAACTCTTGCCGATTGGGCCCAGTTATTATTATCAATTCCGCCTTCCACCTGATATGAAGATGTTGCCGCTCCCCACAAAAACCCATAAGGAAACTTCAATATTGTTTCCGGTTTTTGTTTTTTATGTTTTTTTTTCTTTAGCTTTGGCATTAGATTTTAAATTACAAATTAAAAAATTAATGAATAACCCCCTCTGGCACCGTCAAAATTGTGGATTGCATGGTTGGCGGAGTGATATAATTGCGAAGCTATCACGAAGCCAAATCCACAATTTTGACGGAATGAGAATCCTCGCTGGGGATTCGAGTGGTGATAGAGGGGGTTATTCATTAATTTTATTATATCAATAAAAACAGCGAAAAACATCCGCAGAACTCATAATTTGAAAAATAAGAAATTACGTGTTATTTTATCTAATATGATCCCGAACGAGACAGCTGGGTCATATTTAGAAAAACTAACAATATCATTCACTTTATGTGTTTTAAACAAATAAATTATAAGATACGGATTATGTTTTTAAAAAACATAATCCTGTCTCGTACGGGATGAGGATGTTTATAAATTACTTTCGAAGCATCATGCTTATTCTGGTTTTCTTTGCTTTTGCCACGATCTTGACTGGTTTAGTATATGCAACGGTTCAGCAAAGCTTGCGCCAATCAGCAAACGATCCCCAAATCCAAATCGCCGAAGATATAGCTACTCAACTAGACAACGGCCGAGATGCGTCGAGTCTGGATTCGCAAAACAAAACCGATATTGCTAAGGGTCTCGGGCCATATATAATAATCTATGACGACCAGGGTAAACCCCTAGCTTCAACCGCCCTCTTGGATGGCCAGATTCCCGTCGTACCGTTTGGAGTATTACAAAACGCCAAAGTACATGGCGAGAACCGGGTAACTTGGCAACCTCAAGCCCAAGTCCGAAGCGCTATTGTGGCGGTACCGTTTACTGGCAAACAAAGTGGATATGTTGTCGCCGGCAGATCTCTTCGCGAAACAGAAATAAGAGAGCACTTCGTATTTAAAGCGGCGTTGTTATCTTGGCTTTTACTCTTGGCAGTAACCACCTCTACCGCCTGCCTCATGTTGTTTGTTAATCCCGTTAGAGATTCTGACGGCTTGATTACTTCTGAAACTAGTCGTATCTCTAACGGGATTAATAAAAAGCTCAATGATTAGGTTTTTAAAGTGGGTTTTTAACTTCAAAGATCAAAAAAATAGATTATTACTTAACGTCTTGATATCGTTTTTGATATCTTCTGTTGTTGTCCGTGTTTTTTCTTTATACACCGGTTATTCTATATATATCGGTGGCTATCAAATTCATCACTTTTATTTCGGCATGCTTTTTTTATCATTGGGCGGTATGTTTGGGGTTTTAAGCAAAGAAGAAAGGCCACTGGAGTTTGCCAGTACTATGATGGGTATCGGTATCGGTTTATTTGCCGATGAAATTGGTCTTCTTCTTAGTTGCACAGATACCGGAATTATAAAACACGTCTGCGCTTACGCGTTCCCAAATGTTTTCGATATCATTATTTGGGTAAGTTCAGCAATTTTCATAATAATCATACTTTCCGGCTTGGTGGAAAAATACTATTTAAGCCAGAAAAAATAGGGTTGCAATAACCCTCAATTTCCAGCATAATACTTGGGTTATTTAAGATAGCAATTTAATATTGCGGGGTGGAGCAATGGTAGTCTCGTCAGGCTCTGAACCTGAAGATCCTGGTTCAAGTCCAGGCCCCGCAGTAAACGAACGTAGGTGAGGAAGTACTAAGCACACCAGCGCGAAGTGCACTTCGACTCGCTTCGCTAGCTCACTTCGCTAGCTCAGTGCGGGCCTACGTGATAGGTTACTCGAAGAGCGTAGACCTTACCACAATTGCTACACCGCCTAATGCATGCCTGCTGATTGTATAGTATTCATACAAGACAAGGGATGATGCAAGAACTAGAGAAAGTCTAGAGCCTCTACTTAAGCCACAAAAAAAGTGTAAAATAGGCCCATGGATATTATAAATGCCACAATCATTCCAAGAGGGTTAACCGCGGCCGAAGTTAAGCAAAGAATTTGGCAGGGTCAAGAAAATGGATATGCGGAAAGGCCCAGTCGTACATACGGAGAAATTCTAAAAGCCAATATATTTACTCTGTTCAACGGAATTCTGGCTACTCTGCTAGTCCTAATTTTAATTTTTGGATCAGTAAAAGATGCCCTATTCGGATTTGTTCTTATCTTTAATTCTCTTATAGGTATCATACAGGAAGTTCGGGCCAAAAGAACACTTGATAAGTTGGCTTTGGCTAACGCGTCAATGGTTCAAGTGATTCGAGATGGGCAAACTCATGAAATCCCCTCGAAGCAGGTGGTATTGGATGACGTTATAAAACTTACTACTGGAGATCAGATAGTGGTAGACGGTACTGTGCTTAATTCCGAAGGTTTAGAAATAGACGAGTCACTCTTATCAGGTGAATCAGCACCTATTTTAAAAAAGGGGGGCGATAGCATATATTCCGGCAGTTTTGTCGTAGCCGGAATTGGTCATTTCCAAACAACAAAAGTTGGAATTCAAACCTATGCCCGAAGTCTTGCGAAAGAAGCCAGACAATTTAGTTTAACTCGCTCAGAGCTTATCACTGGTATAAATAAATTTTTAAGGTACGTGATTATAGCTATGGCAGTGGTTGCTCCATTTCTGATTATCACTCAATTAAGAGTTTACAGCTCAATTTATTCTGTACTGCCCGTAGTTATAGCGGGATTAGTCGGCATGGTGCCTCAAGGTCTAGTATTGTTAACTAGCATTGCTTTTGCCATAAGTGTTATCTCATTAGGACGCCGCCAGGTACTAGTTCAAGAGCTCCCTGCCGTAGAGGGTTTGGCTCGTGTTGATGTGATATGCTTTGATAAAACTGGAACTCTCACTACGGGTATGCTGACCCTGCAACAGGTAGAGAAACTGAATCAACATGACAATATCGAAGAAGTTTTGCAGGCATTTGGCGCAAACTCTCCTTCTAGTGTCACACTACGCGCTTTAGCTCTAGCTTTTCCAGAAAATAGCAAATCTTCAGCCAAAACAATTGTTCCTTTTTCCTCGGAGCGGAAATGGAATGCAATAAGTCTAGATTCAAGCCGGACATGGATTCTGGGAGCTCCCGAAGTTTTGTTAGAAAGGTTGCCAAGTCGACAACTTCTACTGTCTAAGATCACTTTGTGGCTACAATCAGGATTGCGAGTCTTGCTTCTTGGTTATACTAATCAGGCAGTTTCACCTACCCAATTTCCAGATCAATTTTCTCCAGTAGCATTCTTGGTTTTTGAAGAACAAGTTCGGGAGGATGCACTAGCTACTATAAATTACTTCAAACAACAGGGTGTAACCATAAAAATTATCTCGGGAGATAATCCCAAGACAGTAGAGGCTATTTCCAATCGAGCCGGTGTAGCTAATGTTGGTGAGGCTCTGGATACTAAATATTTGCCAGAGAATCTTGATGAACTGGGTAAAGTCGTGGAACAACATACTATCTTCGGTCGGGTTAAGCCTCAACAGAAAAGGAATATGATCAAAGCTCTCCAAGCCATGGGCCATGTTGTCGCAATGACTGGAGATGGAGTAAATGATGTCTTAGCACTGAAAGCCGCCGACTTAGGGATAGCCATGCATACAGGTGCTTCGGCTAGTAAGGCCGTAGCTCAAGTAGTGCTTCTGGATGGAAAATTCTCTACCCTACCTTTGATAGTAGCTGAAGGACGTAAAGTAATAGCTAACATTGAGCGAGTTACTAATCTATTTTTAACTAAAACCGTCTACATTACCTTATTGGCCATAACTGTCGGGATAGTTTTATGGCCTTTTCCATTTTTGTCTCGACATCTAACCTTGATAGACGCTATCACTATTGGAATACCAGCCTTCTTTCTCGCGCTTACTCCCAACACCAAGCGTTATCAACCTGGATTTATTCAACGTGTCTTGCGTTTCGTCATTCCAGCTGGTTTTATAGCTGCTGCCGCAACTATTACTACTTACGGGATAGCACGATCACAAATGGCAATCCATTCAAACCAAGTTACCACTGCTTCTCTACTAGCACTGACAATAGTGGGTTTGTGGATACTAGCCGTCTTATCTAGGCCACTAACATATTGGCGGACGGGTTTACTAGCAACAACGGCAGGATTACTTGTTTTTACAATGCTTTTGCCCTTGACCCAGAATTTCTTTGGTCTAGAACTTCCAAATATATCAATACTTCTAGAGACCTTGGGGATCAGTATTGCCTTTGTTTGCTTATTAGAATTCCTGTTAAGGATTATGCCCGAGTGGAATCGAAAAGGTGCGTAAAAGATTTTTTGATTTAGTTTTTTATTCTGATAATATATGGATATGGATATCTTGTCTCAAAGGGGATTTATGACCGCGACTATTTTGATAGTAGTCGTTCTAGCTGTATCAGTAATTTCTGTTTTTGCGTCTCGTTCAGCACAACAAGGTCAATTTCTTTACCCATTAAAACAGATCTGTGACCAAATAGAGCTATTTTTAACTCCGGCCCATGAAGCAAAAGCTAGGATAAGATTCAAGATTTTAGAAGGGCATACCCAACAGGTGCAGATTGCTACCATTAGGTCTGATTTTGATGAGGTGATAGATGAAGGCCGAGATTTTAGAGAAGAGGTGGAGGAAGTTGAGCATGATATTGATGAAATTAGCCAGACTGGTGCGAAAGCAGATAATATTAAATCTCAGCTACGGTCGCTGATAGATAATGAAATTAATTCCCTGAAAACAGCAGCCGACAAAGCATCTGGCAAGGATACAGATAGTATTAACCAAGAGATACAGCTAACTCAGATGCTACAAAATAAGTAACTTATTCTACCTACTCAAAACCCCCTAATATTAGTCAACAAAACTTGCATTAATCACATAGGCGTGATGTAATTTAATTGTCCAGAAATTGGAGGTAGCTATGTTTCGAAACGCTGGTTCTGATTTTCAGATTTATTGCGACGACGAGGGAAAAGTATTGAGAGTCGCGTCAACCACTCCTCTTTTTCCGGGATTTCTCGGAACTTGGAGAGAGGTCGCCCAGTTCAAAAATAGAGAGGAGTTTGTAAGCAGTCCTTTTTACAATCAAGTGATAAGAGAAGGCATCCAGGAAATGATTGAGTGGTTCTGGGAAGATCTTCGTTCGGAAGACGCATCATTAGCAAGGCCCTAGTATCTAAGTAATAGAGAACGGGTCTTTCACTTTTATACAAACCTAAATTCTGCTATATTTTTCTTAATAGCTGTTCAAACTTCGTCCCAGACGGTCAAGGATAAGTTGCCAGCACATTAAAACCGTACTATTGTTGTATTAAAGTTTTCTATCAAGACAAAGGAGATGGCAGATGAAGAATAACTTTTACCGCTGGTTGATTCTCGTAGTGCTTGTTCTGGGTGTTGCGGCCTGGGCTTTGGGTAACAGGATTATTCCGTTCTGGGAAAGGTCGGAATATATTCAGGCCGAAACGAACATGTTCGGTATCGTTGTACATGGTCACGGAACGATTGGCTGGGTGCAGAATACCAATTCATTCCCTGTCCGCATTCGTTCAACTTGGGCTTTCCGAGGTGAAACGGACCGCTGGATTACTGTGTTGCAGCCTGGCGAAAAGAAGCTAGACGTCCCTGGTTATCAGGTGTTCTATCACATCTACCGACTCGACGATAGTGCGGAGATCGGAATTGTCTATACTAAACCGAACAGACCAGTCAGTCCGCAATATCGGAATCTGTTTTCCCGTAATTAGCCCTGTATCAGAATGGAAGGCTCTGCGCCTTGTCTGGTGTAGGGTCTTTTGTTATCTAACTAGAATCAGCATATAAAAATTGCTATGATTATGGTTTTTACGTAAGATTATCGATGTTAGCCGGTCATATACTATGCAAGAATCTAATATTGAAAGGAAATTCTTACAAATGTACGAGAATCACGGAGATGCAATATTTAGGCATTGTTACTTTAGATTATTCGATAGAGATCAGGCCAGAGACCTAACCCAAGAGACATTTGCCAAGACCTGGAGTTATATGGTTAATGGTGGCGACATTAAAAACGATAAGGCTTTTCTATACAAAGTGGCTACTAATTTGATAATAAATTTTGCCCAGCGCAAGAAAGATATTTCCCTAGATTCCCTCCAGGAGCAGGGTTTTGACCCTGGGGTGGATACACGGGAATCTTTACAGAATTTCCTAGCTGGTAAAGAAGCATTGAAACAAATCAATGAACTTGATGATAAGTACAGCCAGGCAATAGTAATGCGTTATGTTGAAGATTTATCAATAAAGGAGATTGCTGAAATTATTGGTGAAAGCGAGAATGTAGTATCTGTCAGGCTGAACCGCGGCCTTAAAAAATTAAAAGAAATAATCGAAACATGAAATTAGACTTTGAAAAATTTATAAAAGACGCTAAGCAAATTAAGCTCAATAAATCTGAAAAAGACCAGATTTTGCATCATCTCAAGGCAGTTATAGTTAATCAACCTGTAAGAAAGTCAGACTTAGCCGGTCATAATATATGGTCGAACACTTTTAGTTACATTAAATTAACACTATCAAAACCTATGCCTATTATAATTGCATTAGTTATTCTATTGGGCGGCGGCACAACGTTTGCTGCTCAAAGTTCTTTGCCAGGTAGTCCTTTGTATCCAGTTAAAGTAGAGGTCAACGAAAGAGTAGGTGGCTGGCTTTCTTTTTCAGATCAAGCCAAAGCCTCTTGGGATGCTCATCTTGCCGAAGTTAGACTTCAGGAAGCTGAAAAGTTAGCGGTTGAAAATAAATTAGATAAAAATACCAGAATTAGTATAGAAGAAAATTTTAAGCAGCACGCCGAAGGTGTCGCTAATAGAGTTAAGAAACTCGAATTAAACAATACTACCGGAGCCCTTGAGGTAAATTCTGATTTTGAAACCTCATTGAAAAGTCACTCCAAGATTCTTGACGATATTGCTACGTCTCTGGACGGTTCGGTTAAGATTGAACTGGACAACTTAAACCATGAAGTTAAGGCTAAAAACAATTCTACTACCGAGAACGAAAATAAAAACGAAAAGGATATTAAGGCTGCTAGCGTTGGACCCGATGTTCAAAAAGCAGCTGAAGGTAAACTCAAGGCAACACAAAACAAGATTGATGAAGTTAAAAAATTTATAGAAAAGAAAAAAAATGTCGTTGACGCTGATACTATGGCTAAGGCACAAGCGCACTTAAAATTAGCTGAAACTACATTGGCTCAAGGCAAAACAAAGCTAGAAGCAGGAAGTTACATTGATGCTTTTCTATTATTTCAAAGGGCTAAAAATATTGCCCAGGAAACTAAGTTATTACTTACAGCCAAGGCTGACTTCGAAGATGATAATGATAATCCAACCCCGTCTCCTAGTCCGAGCGGTTCTGTTACCCCAACTCCATTAGTAAGCCCAAGTCATTCTCCAAGTCCGAGTCCTTCAGTCAGTGCTACCATTTCGCCTCTAATATTAAGAATTGAATCAAATGGTCACGGCAAAGTTAGAATTAATCTAGGATTCTAGATTCTACTAAAAATCCGCTTTAAGCGGATTTTTAGTTTATATCTCATTTGGCCCAAACCAAGATGAGTATGTGGTCTCTGGAAACAACCATCAAAAAGCTTTAGAATGCTTTTATATCAATGGTTTACATGCCGGGCATACCACTAGCACCAGGTTTATTATTAATTACTTTGGCTAACATAAAAACTAAATTTTTAATGAAATGAAAAAATCAGAAAAAAATAAAACACAAATACAGCAGCTCACAGAAAAAGCCAGGACTGTGATGAAGAAATACAAAGAGCAGTATCCGGACGTCAGAATGGACAGAGACTATCTGCCTTTTAAAATCACCGAGGAATGGGGAGAGTGTTTGCAGGTGTATCTTATGCTTACTGACCGTGGCCGCCAAAAAGGGAAAAATAAAAAAGAAATACAAAAACTTTTTTCAGAGGAATTCGCTGATGTTTTTGCTTTCCTGCTTATTTTTGCCGAAAGCGAAGGCATTGATTTGGTAGAATCAATCACCAAAAAATGGTTTGCATATTTGAAGGAAAATAAATAACTTTATGCCAAATAAAACTATAGATTATTATAATAAAAACGCTCGTAGGTGGGCTGAATTAAAAACCAACTCTTTTTATCACGAGGAACCATTCCGTATATTTGAAAAATTACTAGACAATAAGGCAAGGGTGCTTGATATCGGTTGTGCATATGGAATTCATGTCCCTTTGTTTCTTGGCATTGGAAGAAAACTTCAGTATAAAGGAATTGACGTAAGCGGCTCTATGATCAAGATAGCTCGTTCTCGATATCCCCAGATTTCTTTTAAATTAGCCGATGCTTTAAATTTCAAAAGTGATAAAAAGTTTGATGCTTTCTGGAGTGCCGCTACCCTAATGCACGTCCCAATTAAAAACTGGCCAAAACTTTTAGATAATATTAGGAATAATATGAAAAGTGGAGCTATTGGCTACTTAACCCTCCCATCTACCAGGCCAAACCCTGCATCCTCCGAAGATCAGAGACACTTTGAATTACTTGATGAAAATACTTTTAAAGACACGACCCAAAATATGAATTGGACAATTGTTAAGAGTGGAATATTGCCGTCAGGTGCAGATCATATCTGGTTTTGGTACATTGTTAGATTGCCTTAGAACTATGTCTTTATTACTTAAATTTATCAAAAAACAAAAGAAGCTTTTGGTTTTGGCTCTTGGCCTGGCAACTATTAACCAGGTTTTTTCGCTTTTAGATCCACAGGTGTTCAGATTGATTGTCGACAATTACGCCAGTAAAGCTCTTAGCCTATCGCGACATGAATTTATCTCCGGTGTTCTTCTACTACTATTAGCTTCGATGGCGGTAGCCTTAATTTCCCGTATAGCCAAGAACTTCCAAGATTACTACATCAGTATCGTCACTCAACGGGTGGGAGCCAGCCTTTATGCTGAAAGTATTAAGCATTCTTTCTCGCTGCCCTATAGTGCCTTCGAAGATCAGCGTTCTGGAGAATTACTTCAAAAACTCCAAAAAGCGCGTTCAGATTCCCAGAATCTCATCAATAGTTTTGTGGGTGTGATTTTCTTATCAACCGTCGGAATTTTATTTGTGGTCATCTATGCCCTTACCGTCAATTGGCTGGTCGGGCTGGTTTATCTCTTGATTATTCCGGTTATGGGAAGTGCTACATTTTTACTGACTCGGCGTATTAAACTCGCTCAAAAAGAAATCGTTACTGAATCAGCCGCTCTGGCCGGTTCAACTACCGAAACATTACGAAATGTCGAATTAGTGAAAAGCTTAGGTTTAGAAAATCAAGAAACCACTCGTCTAAATATAACCAATGAGAAAATCCTAGCCTTGGAACTCAAAAAAATTAAACAGATCAGGCTCTTGAGTTTCGTTCAGGGAACAATGGTCAATACAATTCGCTCGGCACTGCTGTTGTTGATGATGTGGTTAATCTTTCAGCAGCAAATTACTTTTGGTCAATTTTTTAGTTTGTATATTTATTTGTTCTTTATTTTTGGGCCACTAGGTGAACTTGGTAGAGTCGCCAGTGATTATCAGGAAACCCGAGCAAGCATGGAGAGACTCCAGCAAATCTTGGATATTGAGCCGGAGAAAAAACCAGCTAATCCGGTAAAGATTGATCACATCCAGTCAATTGCTATCAAAGACTTGAGTTTTTCTTATTCAGAAAACAGCGGACCGTCTGTTAGCGATATCAGCCTTATTATTAATAAGGGAAACAATGTCGCTTTTGTCGGACCGTCAGGCTCTGGCAAGTCCACCATGGTCAAACTTTTGGTCGGCCTCTATAAATCCGCCACCGGACAAATGATGATTAATGATACCGACTCCTCCCAGATAGACTACGATCATTTGCGAACTCTGGTTGGTTACGTCTCTCAAGAGACACAATTGTTTGCAGGCACAATTCGGGAAAATCTTATTTTCGTGAAGCCGGATGCTTCTAATGAAGATTGTCTAGAAGTATTAAAAAACGCTTCGGCAATGAGCATTATCGAGCGTGGCGGTAAAGGACTTGATACCAGAATTGGCGAGGGTGGCGTTAAAATTTCCGGCGGCGAGCGTCAGCGTCTAGCAATCGCCCGAGCGTTATTGCGTAAGCCCAGTTTAATTATTTTTGATGAAGCTACTAGTAGCCTCGACTCACTAACTGAACGAGAAATTACCCAAACCATCAAAGATATAACCAGGATTAATCCGGACCTGATCACGGTAGCTGTGGCTCATCGCCTCTCAACTATTTCTCATGCTGACCAGATTTATGTTTTGGAAAAAGGCAAAATTGTGGAAGAAGGTAATCACTCTGAACTTCTAGCAAAAGACGGTCTTTATCATGCCATGTGGCGAGAGCAAGGTGCGGTTGCTTAGTCGGTATCTAATTTTTTGAAGGTATTCTCGAGACTGTTTTTAGTTTTTTTAGAAATTCTAGATATATTATTACCTACTTTTGCACCAAGCTTCTTGGTCACGGCCTTAGCTTCGTTAACTATGAGAGCTGGGAAAACAGCCCGAGTACCAACATAATAAAGTGCCGTTACCAAAGTACCTAAAATTAAAGTAGCGATTGTTAATGTTACTGCGGCCGTAATTAATTCGTGTTTTTTATTAGCTGGAACGTGGGTTAGGAGGCCATCTTCTTTTAGCCTGATATCAACATGGCTTTTATAAATAGGCCGTTTTAAAAATATCATAGAAAGGTAGGTGGCACCGTAGCGAAAACCTGTGGTAAATAATCCCTCCTTGGCTACTCTTCGACCGGAAGCATAAATAGGCAGTTTAAATGTGAATTTAACATCGCCAGCGCTATTCAAACGTCGGGCAATGTCGACGTCTTCACCATAAAGTCCGATACTCGTATCATAACCCCCTATTTCCTCAAGACCGACTCTGGTCACTATAAAATTACCACCCTGGAGCATCGAACCAACTCGAAGTACAAATCTATTTAATAGATAGGAAACATATCCAATACGATAAAAAATTGATACCACAACATTAAACCTCTTGGGTAGGTCGTGATATTTAAACGGTCCGCTTAAACCAACCAGTTTGGGATTTAATGCAAACTCTCGAAAAACAGTGTCCAGCCAACCTGGAGTCAAAAAAGTATCAGCATCAATATTGGCTATTAAATCTCCGGACGAAAACAGGAAGCCGGCACGGCGCGCCTGGACAAGGCCTTTTTCAAATTCATCTACGACTTTGACCGCGGCATATCTAGAGGCAATTTCTTTTGTACGGTCAGTGCTGGCATTATTTACAACAATTATTTCTGTTAGCCCTGGGTATTTTTTAGCTTGAGCGCAGATTGAATCTAAGCATTTAGCTATCCGGTCTTCTTCATTATAAGCCGGAATTACAAAGCTTATTTTCATATATTTTAGATCGTTTACTATTTACTCCTATTATATCCCTGAATGGCATTTTTGTAAATTTCCTGCCAGGCTAGGGCAATTTTGGGAGGAGTAAAAGTTTGGACAAAATCTAATCCTTTTTGACCCATTTCCTGACGTAATTGAGCGTTATTAAAAAGTAGTATAGCTTTTTCAGCCAAGGCTTTAAAATCGCCAGGCTGTATTATAAAACCGTTGCCTTGATTTAGATATTCCGGAAGGGCTCGGGCGTTAACGCCGATAACTGGCAGGGTGGTAGCCATAGCTTGCATCATAGTCATATTTTGAGTTTCAGAAGTGCTTGTGATAACGAAAATCTCGGAAGCTCTATAAAGATCAGCTAATTTTGATTTCTCCAGTAATCCCAAAAATTTTACATTTTTTTCTACGCCAACCTCTTTAACAAGTGCACGCAAACTATTTTCTTGAGAACCATGTCCGGCCAACGCCAGTTCAACTGCTGGCAAAGATTTATTTATTTCAGCTACAGCTTTAATGATAATGTCTATATTTTTTTCGGGTGCAAGCCTGCCAGCGAAAACAAGAGTTGGCCCGTTAAATCCGAATTGTTTTTTAAGCTCTCGGCGTTCATCTTCTGAAGTTAACGGGGAAAAACTAGCCGTTTCAATAGGATTGGAAATAACGCTATGTGGCGGTTTAAAAACTAATTTTTGCATTTCATCAAAAACGGACTGGGACGGTGCCGTGACAAAATCACATTTGTTATAGTACCAAACAGCATATTTTAAAAGTAGGTTGATAATCCAGTTAATATTAAGCGGTGAAAAAGACGTAATTGCTGTATGGTTTGTGCCTACAAACGGTTTTTTTAATACCCGCGAAGCCTTGAGCGCTAGTAAACCAGCGCCAAAGAAAAGTTGGCTGTGGATTATGTCTGGATCCCAATTTTTAATTTTACTAATAATTTCAGAATTAAAAAAAGCAACTCGCCCTTGTTTGGTTGGCGCTGGAAATGGTATCGATGGCAAACGGATAATATTTATATGTTCGCTTAGTTTTAATTCTTCGTATGGTCGGTGAGCGATTTCATAGTTTTCCTTAGAATATCGGGGCGCATAAAAATTAATCTCATGGTCTAATTTAACTAATTCCTTGGACAAAGAAATGATTGAATCAGAAATACCGCTTAATTCTGGATAAAAATTGTCAGAAAAAATTCCAATCTTCATACTATTTTTCGGGCCAGGTGCGCACCTACTTTTTTATAAATTATTGATAGAATTATTATTAAAATTATAATAACGGCACCGAACCAGCTACCATAGGTAACATACTTACTAATTGAATCGTATGCTTGGCCAAAATAGTAACCAGCAAAGAAAAAAAGCAGAGACTTGGGCAAACTAATAAGTAGTGAGAGTAGCGTAAACTTTTTAAGTGGCATCTTAGTTGAACCGACTATTATTAGCCCGGGCGTAGGTAAAATTGGTGTTAGTTTTAATATTAGCATTACCTTCAGGGAATTTTTTTGGAGCAGTTTTTCGACTTGAAGTAACCTTTGTGGAGTTATACCGAAATAACGACCAAAGCGATCTATAAACTTTGTCCGACCATAATAACCAATCGCATAATAAGCTACGTCTGCAAAAAGATCGCCCGCTATAGAAATAACAAAAATCAAGACTGGATTAAAATAACCTAAGGCGGCGGCGAACGCCGCCGTCGCTGTAACTATAGGTCCTTCTATTAATGTAGCTAAGAATATAAGTGGATAGCCATGTGCTAAAACCCACTTTAAAATTACGGAAAAATCAGTTGGATTCATCCCGTACAAAGTAGCTGCAATGCAGTTATAAACATAACTTACATAAGCAGAACTAGTTATGATTACTCACTATATCCCGCTAGACTAACCCGCTAGGGCTACTTCGTACGGGATTCATTTTAATTATTAAACTAGATAGCTATACTTTAAAGTATAGCTATTATAGTAATTATTGCTAGCTTTTTGAATAATGCCTTCTAGCACCGTCAAAATTGTGGATTGCATGGTCGCGAAGCAGTATAATACCCAATCACTGCGAAGCGAATCCACAATTTTGACGGAACGACAATTCTCGCTGACCAGGCGAAGGTTCACGCGAAGCGGGAATCGCCTCAGGAATTGGAGTGGTGATAGAAAGCGTTATTCAAAAAGCTATAATTTTATAATACCTTGACCCCGTTAGAGTATGTTGTATTAAGTTAGGTTATAGTTAATAGATTACTGCTTATATCTACCCCTCTAACGGGGTTGACATTTGGGGGTCAAGCTACTATACTTACTATATAGTTAATTAGAGCTCAGTTAGGTTTCTATTTTACGCATCTCTCTCTTTATGTTTTTTATATGTTGGGATGGTATGCCTTTTATACGAAACTTACGAGACATACATACAACATGCAAAGAAGTTTTAATCGTGCGACCATTCGTCGCAGGCCTAGTTTTAATCAAGGCCGAGCATATCCCAGACGTGGTTTTCAAGGCGGTCGGATAGACGTTTCTAGGTTTATCAATAAGGCCGTTATTACTGAAGAAGCCGAGCATTTTGTGCCCGAGCATCTTTTTGCTGATTTTAAGATCAGTCAAACTCTCAAAAATAATATTATCGCCAAAGGCTATGAGACACCAACGCCCATTCAGGATCGGGCTATCCCCCATATTCTTCAAGGTACAGACGTCGTCGGAATTGCTAACACTGGAACCGGTAAAACGGCCGCCTTTCTTATCCCATTAATCAACAAGGTTGTCGACAATCCGAACGAGCAAATTCTTATCGTAGTTCCGACTCGAGAACTTGGAGTTCAAATTAATTCTGAACTGCAAGGCTTTACAGGACGCATGGGAATTTTTTCCGTATGCTGCATTGGTGGTGCATCGGTTGGCCGCCAAATTGCTGATTTACGTAGACGCCATAATTTTATTATAGGTACGCCGGGAAGAATTAAGGATTTTATTATGAGAGGCCTGATTAACCTTTCAAAATTCAATACTGTAGTCCTCGACGAAGCTGACCGCATGCTCGATATGGGATTCATCAACGATATGAGGTTTATGATGGATCGTATGCCAAAGGAACGACAAACTCTATTTTTTTCAGCTACTCTTTCTCCTGATATTAGCGGGTTAATTAAAACCTTCCTTCGGAATCCGGTTATTATTTCAGTTAAAACAGGCAACACTCCAAAAAGTGTAGACCAAGATATTGTAAAAATCCAACATGGAGAATTAAAAATAGACGTCTTACAAAAACTCTTGCTCAATAGGTCTGATTTCAGCAAGGTACTGATCTTCGGTAAGACCAAGCATGGCGTTGAACGATTGTCACGTATGCTCGCCGAACGTGGATTTAAAGTTGAATCTATTCATGGAAACAAGAACTATTCCCGACGCCAGAAAGCACTTGGCTTATTCAAAGACAATCGTATTCAAGCGCTTATCGCAACCGATGTTGCCGCTCGCGGAATTGATATAGCCGATATCAGTCACGTCATTAACTATGATCTTCCAGCTACATATGAAGATTACATCCATCGTATTGGCCGCACTGGCCGGATCAACAAATTCGGAAAAGCTTTAACCTTTATTGAATAGCTAGATAACATGGAAATTAGAAATATTGCCATAATCGCCCACGTTGACCATGGTAAAACAACTCTGACCGATGCCTTAATGCGCCAGACCGGCGTTGGAAAAGAAGGCGTCTCCATGGATTCTAACGATCTTGAACTTGAGCGAGGCATAACAATTTACGCTAAGAACGCAGCTATTTTTTATCGTGATACAAAAATTAACATAGTGGACACGCCCGGCCACGCTGATTTTGGTTCCGAAGTTGAGCGGGTATTAAGTTCTATTGACTCCGTTTTACTAGTTGTTGACGCCCAGGAAGGTCCTATGCCCCAGACTAGATTTGTTTTGAAAAAATCTCTTAATCTCGGATTGAAGCCAATTGTAATTATAAACAAAATAGATAAGCCGGCCGCAGACCCAGCACGTTGCGAAGAACAGGTTCTAGAATTATTTTTAGAGCTTGGGGCAACTAACGAACAGGCAAATTTCCCGATCGTATACACCATCGGCAGATTAGGCATTGCCAAACTTAAACTCACTGATGAGTCCAGCGACCTGACCCCCCTTCTTGATACCATTCTTTCTCATGTTCCATGCGCGTCGTCTGATGAGTTAACTCAAAAACCTCTTATGCTCCAGCCGTTTAATTTGGGTTACGATAATTTCCTGGGACGACTAGCGGTATCACGGATATATGAGGGAATAGTTAAAGCTGGCCAGAATGTATTTCTAAAAAGCACAAACAAAGAAACCCGCTCAGGCAAAATCACTAAACTATTTACGTTCAAAGGCCTCGAGAGAATAGACTCACAAGAAGTAAGCGCTGGCGATATTGTCCTTATTGCCGGCCTTTCTGATATTGATATCGGAGAAACTGTAACTACCGACGCCGAGGCTGAACCTTTACCGGCAATTGCCGTTGACGAGCCGACTATCGGCTTAACTTTCTTAATTAATAATTCTCCATTTGGTGGCAGAGAAGGAAAATTCGTGACTTCCCGCCAACTACGTGATTATCTGGAACGAGAACTGGAAGTAAACGTCGGACTCCGCATTGATTTCACTTCAGCTGAAAGTTTTAGAGTTTTCGGACGCGGCGAACTCCATATTTCAATACTACTCGAGAACATGAGACGGGCCGGATATGAGCTTCAAGTATCTCAACCTCAAGTAATAATCCGTGAAGTTAATGGAGTAAAACACGAGCCTTTTGAAGAAGTTATCGTAGACACGCCGGATGAATATCGGGGATTAATAATAGAACGCCTAGGTTCCCGAGGATTTGTCATGACTAATATGTTTCATAATGATTATACTGTGCGTTTATCTTTTGAGGGCCCGACTCGAGGGCTTTTAGGCTATCGCAATCAATTTGTCATTGACACCAAAGGAGAAGGTATATTCGCGTCGCGAGTTATCGGTTTTCGCCCTTATGCCGGTGAGATAAAAAAACGCTCTGTAGGATCCATGGTATCAATGGCAGATGGGAAAGCTCTTGGTTTTGCTTTATGGAATCTTCAAGACAGAGGAACTCTTTATATAGGGCCTGGCACTCAAGTCTATAGCGGCATGGTTATTGGCAATACTTCCAAGGGCGAAGAAATGTATGTTAACCCGACAAAAGGCAAGCAACTGACAAATATGCGAGCGGCCGGATTGGATGAATCTATTAATCTTACACCTCCTTTTGAATTAACAATTGAAAGAGGATTGGAAATAATCTCGGAGGACGAATATTTGGAAGTCACTCCCCAGAGCGTGCGGCTTCGAAAACAATAGACCTGTCCCCTAATAACTTTCGTTATGAAATTTTCAGATTTAGAGCGAGACGCGGCAAAAATTATGAGGCATATGGCTATCTGTCGAATAATTTTTGCAAAGTCACAGCCGAAATGTGAAAATTGCAGTAGAAAGGTTATT
>OBEQ010397988.1_pt1 | contig 24313 bp, 24 predicted proteins | sample 1670901 | NCBI WGS metagenome assembly OBEQ01 (sample SAMEA104232315, study PRJEB22302) | groundwater metagenome | biome: forest; feature: aquifer; material: groundwater | place: USA | collected 2011-08-07 | depth 5.4 m | reverse complement strand
TAACCGGCCAGGCCTGGTTTCAGAGAGATGATGAACAGATCGGCGCTGGCGAAGGAATCGGCCAGCTGCTCCTTGGGTGAATAGGGAAGGAACTGGACGTTGGTTGCTCCCAGAAAGTGCACCTGTGCTTCAAGGGAGAGCTTCTTTACGCCGTCTCCCACGAAGACTACCTGGATATCCGGGTATGGCTTCAGATGGACGGCCGCCTGAATAAGCACCTCCAGCCCCTGGGAAAGCCCGATGTTGCCGGAGTGCATCACGACGAATAGATCCGAAAGACCGTGGGCAAGAGAGAACGGGTTTCGTTTGGGCCGGGGGAAAATCTCCGTGCAGTCCGCCCAGTCGGGGATCACCACGGTTTTCTGCGGAGCGGCCCCCTTTCCCTCGATGAGTCGGCGGCGCATCGTTTCCCCCAAGGTGATGATCCGGTCGGCCTTAGCTGCCAGGAAGCGATTGACTCGTTCCAGGATCCGATTCGCGAATTCACTTTGAAAATCCTCCAGCAGGCGCGCTACCTCGGGGAAGACATCCCGATAGGAGATCACCAAGGGGGCCTTGAACCGGCGAGAGGTTAGGTAACCCGCCAGCCCAATAATGGGAGGATCGGTAAGGGCCACCACCACATCGGGCCGGTCGAGGCGAAGCCCGGCATAGCAGGCGCAGAGGAAGTAGGAGATGTAGTTGGACGCGCGCCCGAGAAACCGATGCTTGGAAAAGCGGGTGCCGCGTGCCCGGAGGATGTCGATCCCCTTGTGCCGCTGCCGGTGGAAAAAGATCCCTCGACGCACGATGGAAACTTCTTCGCCGAGTGGAATTAACGGAACCCCCGCCACTACAGAAACACGGCAGCTGTACTCTTGAACGAGAGCCTCGCACAACTCCGTTAGGAGCTGTCCGGTGGCGGCCATGTCCGGGTAGAAGGAGCGGTTGAAGAAAACGATGTGAAGGGGATGAGGCACTAGGCTCCTGCCGGTACTGGTTCCAGCTGCTCCAAGGAAGTTTGTCATATTATCTGCGCGCGACGATCTCGCCGTAGAAGTCGATCTTATTTATTGACGTCCCGCTTAGACTAAAAACCCGATAGCCGCAGCTTGCCAGCAAAGACAAAAGAGACTCACTGGAAGTTCCCAACTCGGGCCAGGCGTATGGGTGGACCTCAATAAAGATCGCTTTCGGACTCCGGATGGGATCGCGCAGCAAAGAGTCTCCGCCTGCCAGTACCTTTTCCTCGTACCCCTCCACGTCGATCTTCAGCAGATCCACCCGTTGGCCTTGGAACACCGAATCGAGGCGTATGCAGCGGACATGGGAGGTCTCCTCCGACACTGTGGGAGAAACGTGGGATTCGCTGCCCCGGCCCTTCATAAATCCCACCGAGCCGTCACGTTCTCCCAAGGCGGCATTGATCAACTCTACCCGGTCTGAGATTCTGTTGAGGGCCACATGGTTTTTGAGGATCTCGAAGTTGTCGGGATCCGGTTCGAAAGCAAAAACTTTACCGTGGGCTCCGACCCGGTTCGCCAGAGCGACGGTGTAGATTCCGATGTTCGCTCCGACATCTGCGATGATGCTGTTAGGACTGGCCAGCGGCATGATGCTTTTCCACAGTTCGCCCTCGTGGTAATGCAATGCCGGAAGGTGCTGGGACAGTAACAGAAGGCGATCACCTTCGTGGACTTGCCACTCAACCCCGCTCGGGTAGAGGGTTTTTGCGAAGCGGGCATATGGCTTAGCCAGATAATGCCAGAGGGGATCCAGCTTTTCTAGGAGAGGAAGATGTCGAATAGTCTTTAAAATTTTCTCAAGCAGATGAACAGGCGTCATTCGGTGCGCGGGAGAGGGTTCGCCGGGAGGGTAGACCACAGCCTTCTAGTCTCCCTTTCGAATGGAGTGTGCGTAAACGCTGTCTGCAAAGAATATGAGCCCTGGCACGATACGGCTCAGCTTTTTGAGTGACTCGGAGAGGGATACGACGAATTGGTAGCGAAGGGGCAGAAAGTTCCGATTAATAGCTTGCGGATTCAGGGAAAGGTAGCCGTCTGCGAATAGCGTTGTGGGGCCGACAAGTTCCTCAAAGGTCTTTTTTAGCTGGGTCAGCGTCCAATAGCGTACTTCGAAGCCAATCGCCGCTCTAAATTTCCTTTTCCATTGGGAATACAAGTTCATGGGGCCGAGGGTATTCGGCATTTGGATGAGACAGGTTCCGGACGTTTTCAAGACCCGAGCGGCTTCTCGGATGGAGAACCGGGCATCACCCTCATCGAAGTGCTGAAGCACACTGTAGGAGAAAGTCGTGTCGAAGCAGTCCGACGCAAACGGAAGGTATCGTGCGTCAGCCACCAGAAAATGGGACGGTACGCCTAGGTGGCGGGCGACGCGCTGTGCGGCTTGTATGGCCTGCAGGTTGTGGTCGACGCCGATGGCGGCATAGCCTTTTTGGGCGGCGCTGATGCACCATCTTCCCCAGTTACACCCCACGTCGAGGAAGTGCTTCCCTCGTCCCTCGGGCAAGGGGATGTCTGGAATGGGATATCGACGCAATTTTCCTCTGAGGGTCTGATACATGCGTCCACAGGTGGCGGCAACTGCCTCTTGAACGAAGGGGTCAACGTCCCTTTCCGGGTTGGGCGGGTTCTTTAAAGCAGGGGATTTCCCTTCCGAGGCGGTTTGCCTTAGACTCTCCTGGAATTCTTTCTGCGTGGGCGTAACCCCTCTGGGAAGCAGGATCGGGATGTCGTCGAAAACGGGGTATTGGTGGCCGGAAGGACAGATTAAAGCACCACTCTCCGGCCGGAGAAATTGATGGTCGATCGGACACGCGAGATTCTGCTTCAACCAGGCATCCATAGGCGGGAGAGTTATCTGGGCCTTTTAGCTGCCGGAAGGAGAGTATAGGCGCTCATTGCCCAACTGGATTTGACGTAAACTCCACGAACCGATTTTAACAGGTTTGAGCCGGAGTTTCGAGGCCATGCTTGCCACTAGCTCCCCGTTATTGTTCTGTTCGCTGTTCGAAATGGTTTTTCGACCACCAAATGTGCAGCATACGCCACGCCTATATTGGTCAATATCCCGGCTAAAACCCATCCGAAATGGCTGGGAAGTAAGTGGTTTGGGTGCCGCGACATCAGCCAACCACTGAGCAGAACCAGGATGGGAAAATGGATAACGTAGAGAGTGTAGGACATGTCTCCGATGGGTTTTAAGCGTTCAAGAAAGTGTAAGACCCAAAGGTATGTCCGGGTAAAAAGGCACCAAGAAAGCAACCCCGCTATTCCGAGCGAGAAAAGGACATCTTGAATGACGGGGTACGTGGAAGGGAAAGGCATAAAGAGCGCGAATGGGATGAGTAGGGTAAACATAGCGATCGGCTGAAATGGCAACTGAAGCCTACCGGTATACATATCAGCCAATAATGCCCCGAACCACCACGTCAGCATCAAAGAAAAGACGGATCTGAGCAAGAACAAGGGCCACAGTTGGGGGAAAAAACTCATAACAAATAGGCCAGCCATGATGGTTGTCGCCCAAGCGATGGACCGCCTTGAGATTAACCAGAATAGAGGATAAATCATGTAGAACCACCATTCGAACATTAATGACCAAAGCGGGCCGTTTGTCCCCCACATAGGTGTATACGGACCCATCAGGAATAACAAATTTCCTGCTGCCACACGAATTCCGTACGAAGGGAGAGCGAGCTGATTTATCAAGGCATATGGAGTTTGCTGGTGGTAGATGACATAGCCTAAGCGGAAGCCGATAGCATCGCAGATGGCCGTAACAATCATTGAGAATATCAATGGTGGGTAGAGCCGCTTTGCTCGCCGCTTAAAGAAGGCGAGCCAGTCAAAAGCTGCTTTCTCACGTTGCCGCACCATCTGCTTTGAGTACCTCAGGTGAATTACAAAGCCTGAGATTATGAAAAACAACAAGACAGCATGGTGACCGTACTTAAACGCACTGAAAAAATAGACTAACATTTTCTCTGGCGGGGAATAGGATTCTGGATGTCTGATGTATCCTGAGGAATAGCCTTCCCACAACAGCCATCGAGCGTGTCCGATCATAACATATAGGGCAGCGAAACCTCGGAGGCCATCAAGAAATACCAGCGAGCGGGGGCTTGGCAGGTGAGCGTTCATGAGAACAGTAGGGCGTTTTTAGGTAAAATTAAAAGACCCAATCCGGTCAACGTGAAAACGGGGTCGATGGGACGATTTTTGAACTCCGTGAGGTTCACAGAGGCCAATTTTAGCAGGTTTGTAAAGGACTTTCGAGCGTGGTTTGGGTTGTGAAGGAGGCGCAAAAGCTAATGGAACAAGTGACTGCGATGTGGACTAGGACCCTTCTTGAGGAGTAAAATCTACATAGATGAATTTCCCGCCCAAGGGTGAAGATTTCGTTACGTCTGGTTGGATAAAGCTCCTGCGAACACTGCCAATCGGTACCCATGGCAAATGGCGTCTGGCGAGACGACTCATACGACAGCATCTGGCCATGAGAGACGTCCCTATTCGAGACAAGTTTGGTTGCGTTTACACCGTCCCGTGCCTTCAGGAGCCGATCGGATTTTCGCTGCTCGTGGATGGAGTGTATGAGCCCCAGCTCATACAAGCGGCATTCAATCTCCTGAAACCCGGTTCTGTAGTTGTTGATGTTGGGGCCAGTATCGGTGCTTTTACCCTGCCAATTTGTACAGCTGTTGGAAGCACAGGAACGGTTTTAGCCATCGAGGCTTCCCCATCGATTTACCCATATCTTAGGGGCAACGTAAGGGCAAATAATCTACAAAACGTTATTCTGGAAAACTGCGCGGTTGCAGACCGCGATAACCAGGATGTCGATTTCTACGAGGCACCCATCGACCATTTCGGGATGGGGTCTCTTGCCCCGCAATTCCATGATCAGCCGATCCGCGTTCCGTCGGCAACCCTGGATGCGCTCCTTCTCAAGTATAACCTTAGTCATGTGGATGTAGTCAAAGTGGATGTAGAGGGTTATGAAGCAGCTGTTTTTAGCGGGGCACAGAAACTGCTTTCGTCCAAACGGGCTCCCACCGTATTTTTTGAGTTCGCCGATTGGGCCGAGACAAGGAGACCTGGAGGGCATGCGAGTGACTCACAGGAAATACTTCGAGCTTTCGGTTACAAGATTTGGCCCTTATCAAGTTTCTCTAGAAAAAGAGAGCCGCAAAAGGGGGTCATCGCAAAGGGATTTCAGACACTTGTTGGGGTCAAGCAGGGACCACGGGAAGGTTCTTTTGGCTGACAATAATTAACGGGAGCGACGGGACGATTTTCGAACTCCCAACGGCCTGTCTAATTGTGATTTTAACAGGTTTGTGGAAGACTCTCGAGCCGGGTGCCTGTCCGATGACGCCGTTAAATTGCGCTGCATGACTTACAGGAGTAATATGTCGATGAGATGGATGACTTAAAACTCAATCTGGGTTGCGGGAGAACGATTCTCTCTGGGTGGGTAAATATAGATAATTCGCCCTCTGTTGTTTTAAACAAGTTCCCATTTGCCAACGATATTCTTTTTAGATTAAGAGTCTTATCTCGGGAACAGGTCGAGAATCGGTGGCCAAAAAATATTATATGGCGCGATGTTTCTCGGAAGGTTCCCTATCCGGATGGCGTTGTAGATAAAGTTTATAGCTCACATTTTCTTGAACATATTGAGAGGGAGAGAGGAGAAAACGTTCTTCGGGAGACATTTCGGGTTTTGAAACAGGGGGGAATTTTTCGCTTAGTTGTGCCGGATTTGGTTTTTCACGTGCAACGTTATATCAAAAAGATTTCCGAGTCAGGCTTCGCTGGTCGAGAACCACACGATGTATTTCTATTTAACGTATACGGCGCTTATTTGGAATCAAAGCGTTTCGGAGCTTGGCATCGTTACATGTATGATTGGCCCACCCTACAAGTTCTTTTGAACGAGATTGGATTCAGCCGTGTTATCCGACAACCTTACCAAAAAAGCCTCGACCCGGAGCTTGCGTGCCTCGACAGCAGGCCAGAGGATTCTCTTCATATTGATGCCGTGAAATAGGCCACGCATTCCCATCTACTGGGTGGGTGGTGGTAATTCGGCGGGTTGAATCTTAAAAATGGAGCCGACGAGATTTGAACCCGCGATCTTCAGATTGACAATCTGACGTGTTAGACCGAGCTACGCCACGGCCCCCTTGTTCCAAGAGAGTTATCTCTAACATAGGGGTGCCTTCCAACCGGGGAGAGGCGACGGCCTTTATTTCCGTGCTGTTGCCCAGATGTTCAGGAACAGCTCGAAGTAACCCATGTGGATCGAGTTCTTCCGAAAGCCACCCTTTTCGAGGATAGGGAAGATCTTCGCGTGGGTGTAGGTGTCCTTGTGCTCGTCAATCTCGTTCGAGCTAACCAGTCCTATCTTCGCTAGAAACCGCAGCAGTGCGTCCGACCACGCGGCGGGCGTGGTCATGATGAATGCGCCTCCTGGTCTGAGGACCCTGTGGATCTCATGGAGTATTTTCTCCAGCTTATCTGGCTTGATGTGCTCAAAAACGGCTAGTAGGGTGACGACGTCGAAGAACCGGTCCTGAAAAGGGATCGTCCCCGTTTCTATGTCGTGCCGAATGAGGCAAATTCCGGCGTCGGGTGCCCACCGTTGTGACTTCTCGGCAGCTGTTTTGTCCACCCCGTATTTCTCGGCGAATGTTGTGCTGGCAAGGAAGAACGGGTAGGAGCCGAAACCGACATCCAGAATCCGGCCTGACCGACTCGCTGGTGGGATGAGAGCATTGGCTGTCTTGGCCCGTTGGGCCGCCAGAAATCCTTCCAGAAGGCCCGATCCTCGCGTCACCCTGGGGGTCGGCATCGTCTCCTGCGCGGGCGGGCTCAATCAAACAACCTGTACCAGAGAATCAAGAAGATAGCTGCCACGCCGTCCGTCCAGTCCGCCTTCTTTCCCTCCGTGTAATCGCGTCCACTGTAGCTGACCGGAACCTCGTAAATCCGGAATTTTTTCTTAGCTACCTTGCCGGTGAATTCTGGCTCAAAGCCGAAGCGGTCCGACCGAAGGGATATCGTGCTCAGGATCTCTCTCCGGAAAACCTTGTAGCAGGTCTCCATATCGCTCAAGTTTAGGTTGTTGAGCATGTTGGAGAGCAGTGTGAGGATTTTGTTCCCGACGTAGTGCCAGAAGAACAGAACCCGCCGGGGCCAGCCAAGGAACCTGGAGCCGAAAACCACGTCGGCCCGTCCGTCCAGGATCGGTTCCAGGAGTTTCGGATAGTCTCTCGGATCGTACTCGAGGTCAGCGTCCTGGATAACGATGATCTCCCCGCTAGCATGCTGGAAGCCGGTCCGCAGTGCCGCCCCCTTTCCCCGGTTCTTCTCGTGGTAGAGAACCCGTATCTCCGGGTGGGCACGAGAGATCTCCTCTAGCTTCTGCCGGGTCCCATCCGTGCTGGCGTCGTCTACGAGGATGATCTCCTTCTCGACGAAATCCGGAGGAGCCGAGAGGACTCTCGAGAGAATCTCCTCAACCGTTGCGGCTTCGTTGTAAACCGGCATGATGACCGAAATCTTCATGGGACCTCCCTCATAGTATGTCCTGCCGGGAGCGTTTTTCGGTATAAAACCGCACCCTCCACAGACAAAAGCCGTTCCCATCTCCCATCCGGTTCAGGGATGTCCCACACCGGCGTTGCCAAAGGATCTTTATTGGGCAGGGTGACCCGGAGGAACAGACTCCCTTCGGGCAGTGTTTCCAGCTGCTGAATCTTTTCCACTGGAACGCTCGGGTGTTTGGAATGGAGATCCAGCAGGTGGAAGGAGTTGGTGAAGACTATTCCGGAGGGCAGACCGGCCGATGAGAGGGACCGACACAGCCGCTCATAACGAGGGTCGTTAGCGCCGTATGCATTAGTGGTCAGCGAGTTAACCCCCGCCGTCACGAGCGAAGCCGCGGCGTACAGGAGCCAGAGCCACCGACGTTTTTCGGCCGGTCGGAACGCGAGCAGCAGCGGCAACAGGCCGTATCCGGAAAGCCGGAACCCGGTGTCGAAGTTCCAGAAGAGCCGGAAGACCCACATCAATAGCAGGAAGAACAGACCGAACCTTGCCAGCAAGGGCCGACTCTTGTCGAACCGAAGCGTTCTTAAACAGGTAAGACTCAGCGCGAGGGGGATGAGAAAGAAGAAAAAAGCGCCTTGTGGCTGGAGGCTTCCGTACCAGTGGCTGATCGAAAATCGGAAAATCGAGTAAAAAAAGGCAAGAATGCTCTTGAAAAGGTCGGCCGGCGCGGAAAACCTGATGGAAGAGGGGACGATCTCCCGAACAGCTAGGTAATTGAATAGAGCAATGCCCAGGATTGCGGATCCCCAAACGGCCGTCAAGATCACAATGCGGCTCGCCGTTGGCCGGCGGGACGGCTCTTCAGAGAACACATCCGCGAGAAGAGCCGCCGGGGCGATGATCAAGGTGATGAGCTTTAACGGGATGAGGGCGATCCATACCCAATAACTCAAGGAATGCCCGCGTTTGTCCGGCCTTCTGTAAAGCAGCAGCGCCCCCAGAAAAAGAGCATAGGTCAGTATGTCCGGTTTTGCCCCGGTCGCCAGTTCCCGGAAAGGGCCGACGGCGAGGGAGAAGGCCAGACCAAAGCAGGCGTACCGGTGCCAGCCGGATTTCAAGGTGAGCAGGTACAGCAGGGCCGCGGTAGCACCGAGCGAAAGATAGTTAATCCAGAGGGCCGCTGAGAGAGGGCTTGAAAACAACGATAGGATTAGGGAATAGCCGGGAGGCCAGTGGTTGAAGGCTTCGCCGGTGAAGGATCGGTAACCCTGGCCAGCCTGGATCGAGAAAGCCCCGACGGCGGTGGCATAGGCGTCCACATCCCGGACGCCGATTCTAGGTTGAAGGAGCCATGTGAAGAGCGGAACGAAGCAGATTAGAGAGAAACGGATCAACAAATCCGGAGTCGGAATACCGGACACCGTCAGCCTCTGGGGAGAATTCACGGCCCAATTTTACCACGGTGGATGGGAAAGCAGCGGGGAACACGGCCTGTCAGCCGTCATTAGGCACCCGAATCAGATTCAGGGCCTCTTCCAAAATCTCCAGATAGCGGCGGCCGAACTGCCTATCTGGCTCCAGATAATTGCCTTCCGCCCATTCATTCCAGGATCGGATGAACACGAGCCGGCGCTCCCGGGGTTTGTTCAGGGTTGTTTGCAAGACATCCCTGACGTGTTGACGAAAGGTCTCCGGGTTAGAACCATGGAGGACAAAACCACCGTTGCTACGGCGCGGCGTGTCATCCCAGTTGGGCAAGATGAGTGCATGTTGATGGTTGGGCAACGGCCGTTTGAAGACAGGATTCTCGATGAAGGCGCGGTAGGAAAAGATGACCGGGGTAGAGCGCCGAACTTTTCTGAGCAGCCGGGCCCAAAGGGGTGTGTTCATTTTGTATATGACGTCGTATATGACGAAGTGAAGGTTTAGAACCGTGGCAGAAAAACCTTTCTTTATATAAACTTCGCTCTGAGATGTGGGGTGGTTGAGATAGGCGACCCAATAGATACCTGGGAGCCCGCTTTTCCTTGCCAGCTTAAGCCAGCATTCGATGAATCTTTCGATTTGTGGGATGCGGTCCGGCTCAAAAATACAAAACAGAGGTTTTCCATCAACGCATACATAGCGGGTATCATGAAAGGCTTTTTCCAGGGAATGAAAGTGCCGGATATGATCTTCCATGCCAGGGTAGGTCTGTTCAATCAGGATTCTTTCAGGGCCCTTTCCGTCCTTCTTTGTCCAATCGTGATTGGCCCAGGCCAAGCAGAAAGGGAACCGTGGTTGGCCGGATCCCAACACATCGTCAAAAGGTTTTTCCAAGAGTCTTTTGCCGTTTCCAAACCAATAGTGCCAGTAACAAAAAGCTTCTATTCCATACCGGCTAGCGAGATCCGCCTGTTTCTGTCTTGTTTCAGGAACCCTGAGGTCATAGAAACCCAAGTCTGCCGGAAGCTTTGGCTGGTAATGACCCGGATAGAGTGGGCGGCTTTTTGTCACGTTGGTCCATTCAGTGAAGCCCGTCTCCCACCACAGGTCATTTTCCGGTATGGGATGGAATTGGGGGAGGTAGAAAGCAATAAGCCTGACGTCATGGGGCGATTGGGCTCGTTCGGCCGTCATGTGTGTCCCGCCGTTGGTTTAGACGGAAGCCGGTCCACTTTGAAGCTCAGGATATTGCCCCATGTGCACGTGCAAAGCCACGAGGTTCGCAATAATGAACGGGGGAGCCGACAGAATGATTTTCGGACTCCCGCAGGCCCGTTAAAAGATGATTTTAACAGGTTTGTGGTGGGGTTTCGTAAACACTCTACTTGGTACGTTGCCAGAAAACGCAGGACCAGTCTGCCCATTGGAGTTCCTCAGCAATGCCGAGTTTTTTACGGAAGTCATCTACGGCTAATCGCGCAGTGGGTAGCACACCATAATCATCCACAATAACGTATCCCCCCAACGAAAGTTTACAATAGAGCGCTTCGAGGGCCACCATGGTGGACTCATACAGGTCCCCATCAAGGCGAAGGATGGCAAGTTGTTTTATGGGGGCTGAAGGCAGGGTATCGCGAAACCATCCTGGTAAGAAACGAACCTGATCGTCAAGCAAGCCATACTGAATGAAGTTATTTTTTACTTCTTCAAGTGAGACAGCCAGTGTTCTTGATGTCCAGAGCCTATCTCCGGTGTCGGCAGGGTATAGCTTTTCATCCGGCTTAGGCAGGCCTTGAAAGGAATCGGCTGCCCAGACGATACGTTGCGTGTCTCCATGGGCTTTCAATACAGCCCGCATAAAGATTACGGCACCCCCGCGCCATACCCCTGTTTCAATGAGGTCTCCCGGCACCTTATTGCGGAGAACCGCTGTGATACAGTTCTGAAGATTATCCAAGCGCTTAAGGCCAATCATTGTTTCGGCTTCAGGGGGCCAATCCCTTCCCTCAGCTCGAACACTTGGCTTGAAGGAAAATGGGCGTACCAGGTAAAGGCCAAAAGACCGGAAGAGTTTTTCTATCGGCGGGAATAAAATGGCCTCCCAACCACTTTTAGGAGGCGAAACCAAACACCATCGTTCTCCGAATATATATCGAGTAAGACAGTTTCTCATTAGGTCCAGATAGAGCAATTCGGGACTTTCCGTACTCATTAGGATTCCCCTTCCAATTTCCACCTACAGAAAGCTATTCGATTGGCTTGTCGAAATCCGCCAATTGAAAGAATAGCGGGACCGACGGGACGATGTCCGAACTCCCGAAGAGCCATCTTCCCGTGATTTTAACAGGTTTGTAGAGGACTTTCGAGCGTGGTCCCGTTCGGAAGAGGCGAGAAAACTGCAGAGCAGGTTACTCTCGTCATGCCGCTTGCAGTAATAGTAGAGTTTCACCTTTCTTAGAAACGATTCGAGTGATATTGATAATGTAAACAGGTCCAACTCGTTGAGAAAGTGCCACCAAAGCAAGCGCTTCTGAAACCGTCAGCTTGGTTCCCCCTGGTAACCCCACCACCCCAGGAGGAGGGTTTACGAGCGGCAGGGAGGCGATGATCTCGGTCGGAGTCATAATTCCCAGGTTGGCGAATACAACGTCCTGTCCATTGGCGCCCTGTTCTTGAAAGAAATGAATTGCCTCGGCGGTAGACCCAGCTTTCATCCGAATGACAGCCGCTACATTGGTCAGTCTTTGTGGCTCTGCGAGCCCGCTCTGGATAAAAGCCCGAGCCGGAGGCAGAGTGAGTTTGGCAGGATCTATTATAATACCTTGATCCAGCGGGACGAATCCTTGTTGCTCAAGTTGTAACTTTTTTTCTGGCGTAAGAATGGTATCGGGATCGACTTCCTCCAGACCAGTTTTGGATGCAGGGGGCACGATCCTAATCGAACTCTCCTTGAGTCTTTTATCCTCTAATGATCTCACAGGTTCTTTCCCGCCAACTGTCATTGCCAGGGGTGGAGGGACGCCCATAAAGATGGTATTGCGGGCTCCTCTTAAAATTGCTGTAACAATACCCGCTGGCGCATTTGACGCTAACCCATGCAGAGTATGAAGACCTCCTGGACTCTTCCCGTGGCGTAAGGTAAACCTAGCTGACGATCAGTGTCATATAATTCATTTAAGCGTGTCATATTTCTATAGAGGGTCTCAGCACGACGAATTGCCTACTCCCGACGTTCCGGATTTGTTGTCCATGTAGCATAGTCAATCAGACGCCAGATATAAGTGAAGGTCATTTCCGGCTGGATCATCCGCTCATATTTTTTGTCAGCTGCTACAAAAGGTGCCTACCTAATATAAAACCGGTTGTGATGCAGCAACCGGCTTTTGGATTTCAAATTGGAATTCAAAAAACGATCGCTTCACCGTTTTCTGGCCACCATCACCACGTGACTATACCAGAGCCGGTCCAGCCGGGTATGCTCCACCACCTCCGTCCCCTCTTGTCGGAGCCAATCGAGTAGGATCTGTTCTGCGCGATAGTGGGCCCATTGTCGGGACATCACTAGGTCGTGGAGCGTGTTCGCGGCCGCTTTCCACCATGGTGTAGGGGCGATGTCTTTAATAATGAGGGTGCCGCCAGGAGCGCAAGCCGATACGAGACGTGTGATAAATGCTTGCTGGTGGCGGGCCGGGACATGATGCACCACATCGACGCAGACGACCGCGCCGAACTGCTCAGACGGCCACGCCCCATCCGGAGGACACCACCGAAAGTCGACGGTGACACCATCCGGATACCGAGCGCCCTGTGCCACCCGAATGGCCCGCGTCGACACATCCATCCCGATGAGGCGCGTGGTGCACCCGCGTGCCGACAGCAGGACCGGCATGATCCCGATCCCGCATCCCACCTCCAGCACGGGCACGTCGTGTGGGACCCGTCCCACGATCTCCTGAAAAGGACAGATGTACGGCCTCCACTGCAGCATGAATTTTTCAAGACCGCGGGCCGTCGGATACGCCTGCATCAGGATCGACGAGATCTCGGACAGCGTCGTCCGGTCAGGGTCCCATCCACCAGGGCGTCGTCCTGCCATCGTCATCCGTCACGCAGGAGGCGGTGCAGGGCCCACCCGGCAAGCGCCAGCCATCCCAGGCCAGGCATCAGCACGAGCCACCAGGGCACTCCCACGTGTAGGGCGGAATACCACCAGAGGTTCAACGTATTGCTCGCGTACTCATTCTCCGGGGACGCCCCGATCACATGGACCATAGGCGCGTGATGAACCAGGCGAACCACGTTCATCGTGCTGGCCTGTAGCATGTCAATTGCCTGGTTCTGCCACACGCCCCATACAAAGGCGGTATTGTTCAGCCTGCCTTGTTGCAGGGCGTAGGACATTCGAAAATGCCAATTAGAGATGATCGAGGCTGCGGCGAGGAGGATCCCCCACGCCCCCAGGACACTCGCCACGATTTTGAGGGCGGTATGTTTCATGACCGACTTTCCATAGATGGCGCACGGAAGCAGTGCGATGGGGATGATCGTCACAAAATGACGCGGCCCCCATCCCCAGGAGCCATACCAGCTTCTCAGCTTGGCGTGCACCAGAAGCCACAGGATGCTGAGACTCGCGACGTAAAGGGCCTCGGCCTTATGCTCCCGAGAAAATCGTTTGAACATCAGCACTGATATTGCCAGAAGCGGTACGTACACCCACAGACTCTTTCCCGGACTGCAGAGAAGCCCGGCGAGGCCCTCCACCAGCCTGCCGTCCAAGGCGTTATTGGGGGTGAACCGGGCGGTTTGCACGGGAGACAAATAGAAGATCCCTGTTCGCAGATGGTTATACCACGATTGCCAGACGACGAACGGGAGCAGTGTGACCATCGCCACTGTGTAGTTTACGCGCCATCGATGAGCCGGCATTGCGCGCGCGACGCCTGCGAGATAAAGGAAGGACGCCACGATGGCGAGGAGCATGGTGATCCTGGTGATGAATCCCACCCCGAGGAACAGCACGGCGCAAACCAAGTGTCTGCGCTCGTTTGTCTGGGCGTACTCCAGCAGAAAGAACCATGAGGCCAGCAGCAGGGTGGCACAGAGGACGCCGTCAAACAGATTCCTCGAGTAGGTCCAGAGATAAGTCGAGAACATGAGGGTGCACGTTGCCAGAAAACTCTGACGGGTGCCCTGGCCATAATGCCGACGGAGGATGGCAAAGAACAGAGGGGCGGCCCCCGCCGAATACATCCCCCCCTCACCCCGCAAGGCGAAGGGCTCAATCCTGTTGAGAAGTATAGGGCTGACGATTTCGCGGACGGCGTGCTTCACGAGGCGAATCAGGATTGCGGTCGGCAACAGGAATAACGTATTCCCGATCTCATGGACGGCGTAAGTCCTCCCGTTCGGCGCGACGACGAATTGCCCCGGCTGTGGATCACGAAAACTAAGTTGGCCGGTGCGCACGATCTGATCGGCCATCCGGTATTGATAGACGCCCTCGGACGTATCGAAACCGGAGTTCGTCAAGACGAAGACCGCCCAGAAAAACAGGCAGACGGTGAGGCAGTCCCGAAACAGAGCTCCTGACCCACCGACCAATGGAGGCACCCTATGGTTTGTGTTGTTCACCGGAAGCCATAGATCATGACGCTACAGGTGACCAGCCAAAGGGTGAGATTGATCTGCAACGGCCGGTCGATGAAGAGCAGTCCGGTGGGATCGCCATCGTTGCGTCGTCGATAGATCAGGTACAGGTACCGGAAGATCCCGTAATAGACAAACGGAATGCTTACCATGAGGCGTGGGCTTCCGAGGCCGGCCGTGGTGCGTGGATCCATGGTGTACAACGCGTACCCCACCACAAGAGATGACGTAACGATCAGAATCATCTGGTCCAGAAAGTGCTGACTGTAGTGGACCAGAACTCCTCGGTGCGCGCGCGCATGTTTCCCAAGGAGCCGCAGCTCCTGACGGCGTTTGGCAAATCCCAGAAAGAGCGCTAGTAGTCCGGTCATGAGAATGATCCACGGCGAGAGGGCGACGTCCGCCACCACGCCTCCGGCGACAATGCGCAAGGTAAAGAGGAGCCCGAGGCATATGACGTCGATGATGGGTAGATGCTTCAATACATTCGTATAGAGGACGCTTAAGACAAGATAGGTGATGACAATCAGGCCGAAGCGTTCATCTAAGCGCCAAGCACCCGCCAGAGACAGCGCTCCCAGAATCGCAATGACCAGGGAGGCGGCCCGAGGGCTTACTCGACCGGCGGCGATCGGCCTGAACCGTTTCGTCTGGTGGACCCTGTCGCGCTGATAGTCGAGGAGGTCGTTGACCATGTATCCGGTGCTGGAGGCCAGGCAGAACCACATGAACGCCATCAAAACTCTGCGGTCCATGGAGATCTCGAGCAACTTATGACCAAAGACCAGCGGCAAAACAACGAATAGGTTCTTAATCCAATGCGGCACCCGGAGGCAGATCAGGAGGTCCTTCAGAATGTTTCTCGTCCTGCCACTCATGCTGACTCCTTTCAGATCTCCTCAGGAAGGGGAGGACTTCGACGAACTGGCGGAGCCGACGGGATTTGAATCCGCGGACCCAGCTTTTCTAGCGTAACATAGACAGCTTCTTCTCGCTATAGCGCGCCTTTTTTCCTTACAAAGAGTGCGCAACTTATGTATTCTTGACCCCTCTCCAATAATTAAAGCCACTTGCATGTAGAGTCTTCCGGGGTTAAAACCCAAGAGAAGGAGACCTGAGCATGCGCAAGCGATTCACGGAACAGCAAATTGTAGGGGTTCTGAAGGCGTCCGCGGCGGGGACCAAGCCGGGTGAGCTTTGCCGGCAATACGGCATCTCGGAGCCCACGTTTTACAAGTGGAAGGCCAAGTACTCCGGGATGGAGGTGTCGGATCTGAAGAAGCTCAAGGCGCTGGAGGAGGAGAACCGGCGGCTGAAGAAGCAGATGGTGGCCGACCTGTCGCTGGATAACCGGGCGCTGAAGGATGTGCTCTCAAAAAACTTCTAAGGCCCAAAGTCAGGAAGAGCGCGGCGCTGTTCAGGATCCAGCGCCGCCGCCTCTCCCAGCGGCGGTCAGGCCCAACGAGCGCTGGGCGATGGACTTCATCCGGCCTGGCAAGCCGGTGGAGAACGCCTACGTAAAGTCGTTCCATGGCCGGTTCCGGGACGAATGCTTGAATGAACATTATTTCCTGAGTCTGCAGGAGGCCCAAGACATCATCGAGGCCTGGCGAGCGGAGTACAATGGCTTCAGGCCGCACAGCGCGTTAAATCACCAGACACCGGAAGAGTTCTTGAAGCAGTACGGGAAGCAGTACGGGAAGCAGAACCGAAACCAAAACAACCCGGAACTCTCCCTGCAGGTGGTTTAAAAAGGGGAAAGGGTCAGTATATCCTACCCAATGCACTCTTTATCCTGTATCCTTTCAAGAGGAGGATGCGCTTTATGCCGACCAGCGACTATCATACAATTTCAGACGTCTTGCATGTGATTGAGCAATATCATCCCAAGCGAATTCTGGATGTCGGGGTCGGGTTTGGAAGATGGGGCGTTCTCCTGCGGGAGGTGCTCGAAATCTACGGCGAGCGCTTAAATTCTGAAGAGTGGGTTACCGTCATCGAAGGGATGGAAATCTTCGAGGGTTATAGGAATCCCCTCTGGGAATTCGCCTACAACAAAGTTTATGTCGGCGACGCCTTTGAGCAACTGGATCGCACAGGACGATACGACCTGATCATCGCTGGCGACGTCATTGAACACTTCGATAAAGACAAGGGCAAGGTCTTCCTTGAGAAAATGCTCGACCACGCCGATTTAGTCCTTGTCACCTCCCCCCGAGGGCAGTTCCCTCAAAGCAATCTTTTCGGGAACGAGCATGAAAGACATCTCAGCGAGTGGTCGATTCAGGACTTCGCTCCTTTTCCGCATCTTTACAAGGATATAGGCGCTACTTTTTTGGCGGTTCTCTCCAAAGACAAGGTTCATCTCCATGGCATAGAGCTCCGTCAACCTTTGGAGGTGCTTGGCGTCAAGAAGGGAGTTTTGGAATTGGCGAAGCTTACTTGGAGACAAGCTAAGTACAGGTTCAAAGAGGGTTTGTCACTCTTGAACAATGGAAGTTGAAACAGACCGTGAAGCCTACCCTTGGAGTTTTAATTACCTACTACAACGAACGGCAACTCCTTCGAGAATGTCTGGAATCCGTTCGGGCACAGACAGAGATGCCGGACGAAATATTGATTTACGACGATGCTTCGGAAGCCCCGCCGGAACCGCATGTTCCTCCTGGAATATCGGTAAAAATCATCCGTGGGCAGGTCAATCGGGGCCCTTCTTTCGGACGCAACCAACTTCTTCAAGCCAGCCGAAGCGATTACATTCACTTCCACGACGCCGACGACCTCTTTTTCCCGGAATGGTGCCAGCGAGCCCATCAGGCATTGGAAGAGACGGGAACGGACGTCGTCTTTACCGAAGTGTCCTCCTATGTGGAAGAGAAGTTGCTCTGCGGAAAGGTCCTTGGTCTTGAGCGACTGGCCAGAGGGGCGGATCTGGTCCGGTTCTGCATTCAAGGAGGGATGCTCGGTCCCTCCGGAACGTATCGGAGAGGAGCTGTTTTAGCCATCGGGGGATATCGAGAGTCCATTTGGCAGTCGGAGGATTACGATTTCCACATCCGACTGGCTGCCTCTGGTGTCCGGTATGCCGTCATTACGGAGCCGCTCGTCCGGACGCGGATTCGTCCCACCAGCCGCAGCTCCAATCAGGAGGAGGTATGGTCTCATGCACTGAAGGCGATAGAATTCCTCGTCAATGAAGTGTCTCCCCAGTACCATCCTGACCTTGCCAACGCTGCGATTCGCGCGGGAGCGATCCTATTTAGAATCGGAGCACGTGAGAAGGCAAGGGAGGCTTTTCGGACAGCCTATCGGATTGGGCCGCCTGATTTTCGGGAGATGCGCCGCCTCTATCGGTGGATAGCCAAGGCGTTTGGACCAGAGATGACGGAATGGCTGAGTGCTGTTTACCGGAAGATGGTCCCCGTAGAAGTCCGACGATTTGTACAGGAGATGGGGCTGTAATCACGTGAAAAAGAGTATGTTGTTTAGAGGATGGCTATGGGCTCGGCGGAGATTTTTCCCAACGCGGCTCGATCGAATTCGAACCATAGATGGATGGCTGTTTGATTCCCAGATGGAGTTCCTTACTCGTTGCGTGAGAAAGTTACCTCAGGAGAGCCGCATTGTTGGGATAGGGGTGTGGAAAGGGAAATCAACGCTTACCATGGCTGAGGCGTGCCGTGGGACGCACAAAAAGGTCTATGCCGTTGACCCCTGGGTAGATTATGAGCAAGGGGGCTCCAACGTTGGCCAACGGCTTGGAGAATGGGGAGTAAATTCTTTTGAGGAGGTGTACGACTCCTGCAGGAAGAATTGCCAGGATCTGCAGTTGGAGACTTGGATTAAGGTGCGCCGCTCTACGAGCCGTGAAGCAGCCAAGAGCTGGTCGGAAGGCCCTGTGGCAATGGTCTTTGTCGATGGCGGCCATGATTACGAGGCGGGCATGGACGATCTGCAGAGTTGGGTTCCCTTAATGCGGCCGAGAGGCATTGTGTGCGGAGACGATTGGAATTGGGAGAGCGTTTCTGGGGCCGTCAAGGATTTCGTCAATCGAGCAGAATACTGGTTGGAATTTCCCTGCGAGAATACCTGGTTGTTTCGGGTTTGAAGTATGACCAGCAGTTTGAAGTGGGCGCTCTATCTCAAGGCTTCGGCCTAGACACCTTATAGGGACCGAACTTCTTCGTGAAGCGATAATGGTCTTCAATTTCCTTCTTGAAGATTTCGTAGAGCCGAGAATGCTTCATTAGTACAATTGAGGTGTATTGCTTCTTACGAATTCTTTCAGCGGTGGGCCTGATGTCGAACATGTTCCTGGGCCACAGGAGATCGGTGTAATACCCCGTTTGAGTGCAGGTTTCCGGATGGTTGGTCTTAAAACCGATTACGGTGTCATCCGTTAGCATCGGTCCCGACTGCAGTTGTTCGAACTCCACTTCATGTCCCACTGTCGCGTCATATCTCCCCCGTACACCTAAAAAATCGGCTCTCCAATACCGCAGTTCATTGAAAAAATTTCGCAGCGGAAAGAGGAGAAGGAGCAGCATAAATAACGCGTACGTAACACGGGTAGACATATTGCCTTGCGGATCGAACTGCCGCTGCTGTTTTCTGCAGTCGCTGATAAAGGCGACAATCATTAGGCAGAAGGCGACGACAAGTTCCAAGAAATGGTTTGCAGCTGCTCCGCGGGAGCGGAGAAAAAAGAGGGTAAGTAAGATGCCGGTTAGAGTGTAAATTCTCAGCAGCTCTCTCCCATTCTTGGACGATTCAGAGGCCATGGCGGTATAGGCGTAAGTAGCCATGGCCACCAAGAGGTAGAACCAAATTCCAACGCCCTGAAACATCTCACCGAGTCCTTCTCTAGGGATCGCGGCAAGGTAAGGAATTACCACGGAATGGGTGATCAAACCACCATGGGTGAACACGCTGAGCGGGATCAAACACGAAAGTGTTGTGATACAAAAAGTACAGAGCAGAGTCAGGGCTTGCCCTATCTTTTTGTTGGCTATGAGGTAAACAGATGCTGCAAGGAGCAGGCTGAGGTACCTTTGATAATGTAAAAAAGCCAAAGCCAAAAGAAGTCCCGCCAGGAGATAAACATGCCGTTTGCCTTCTCTGGACTGGATCAGGATGGATAAAGCCAACAGTGAGAAGAAAAATCCCGGCCAATCCGGTCTTGCGCCCAAGGTAAGCCAGGGGTAACTTAGAGGGACGGCCACGATCGTCAGTGCGAGGTTCTTATGCTGCCCTAACTGCCTGGATATGCGATAAAGCAAGAACGACGATCCCAAAAGGTAAGCAAAGACAATCAAGCGGAAGGTATAGAGAAAATGGGGGGGCGAATCAACGGTGTGAAGGATGTTTCCCACAAGCGCTGGAACGAGATAGCACAGAGGCCCATAGAATCCGATGGGTGCCATCTGCGTCGACACATCCCCATAGGGTGGTGTTCCCCTGCCCCAGAGCATGGCGAAGGAGGCGATTTCGAATTCGACGCAATTGAATGCCTCGTAGAAAAAGTTTCTTAGGAAGAGAGAGACCAGTGTGGCGCCGACCGTTCCCAAGAGGAGAGCCGACATCCATTTGGAAGAAAAGAGGGTATCCCACCGCTGCCATCCTTTCCACATGGTGTCTCGGATGGTTCTAGTTGGTGTTGCCATATGAGTCAAACTTTAGAGGCAACCGCGTAAAGCGTTGTACCAAACGGCAACCCCAGTCGGGTTGAAACTTGTACTTCAAGCTTGAACAGAATTTAAGCAGCTTGTTGATGAAGCTTGGCGGCAACGTCGTTGTGTCGCTATGTGATTTCTGAGATGTGCTTGTGAAGAATCTGCGTGCTATTCTTATGGGTGCGACGGCGAAGAACGAGGTGAGGGGAGAATAGCCGATCTTCTCCGGTTTTAGATCAGCTTCCAGATCGTACATGTACTTATATTCTTGGGGCCCCATGTACTTAGAGGAAGGGTTGATTGAGCGTACAGTGCCAGCTTTTTACTTGGAGGATGCTGAAAAACATTCCTAAGGGATCGGTAAAGAAATTGAATTTTGAACCCTTGACATGCTGCCAAGAAACGGGGCCTTCTTTGACCCCATAGCCCATCTTGTAAGCCAGGTATAAGATTTCAATATCGAATCCGAAGCCTCTCAGATGACACCGAGAAAATAGAGGCTTGATCACCTCCCGCCTAAACAGCTTGAATCCGCATTGGGTATCTTGGACTTCTTTGAACAGTAAGATCCTTACAAGGAAGTTGAAGATGGTCCCTGGGATTTTCCGATACCATCGAACGTTAAGAGATTGCCCTTTCTCCTTAAGCACCCTGGAGCCTACAAAGATGTCGTAGCCGTCCGCTGTGATATAGTGAAGGTTCTTCTGGATCTCATTAGGTAAGACCGAGCCGTCTGCGTCCATGAACAGACATATCTTTCCTCTGGCTTTCAGGAGCCCCCGTTTGACGGCGTATCCTTTACCTCGGTTTTTTCTATTGCATAGGACTCGCAGGCCAGAGAAGTGTGCTCTGTATGATTCCGCCACTCGAATAGTGTCATCATGGCTTCCATCATCGACAACAATGATCTCAAAAGTCTCTGAACGTGCAATGCAAAACATTATGACCTGCTGAAGAAAGGTAGGTAGCCGCTTCTCTTCATTGAAGGCGGGGATGACAATAGATATGTCTATTTCGTCGAGCATGTCCAGACGCTAAGTCCGATATCCTGGAGCCGAATTTTAAGAAGCAGGGAGGTGCTCACCCTTATAGGTGGGGATGACAACAAGGTTTTTTTCAACGTAAAATTCCGCTATTTTTGCTTAAGATGGCTGTCTCACTTGGATATGGTAAAGCGACCGCCAAGCCAGGATAGCGTTTGACAAATAGACCAGAGGCATCGATGACTGATGTCCAATAGTCCCGTGCGCTGTCATCGAACACAATGATCCCATCCTCTTTGATTTTTTGGATAGCCAATTGTAGACACGCCTTCCGACACATTCCATCTATAACAATAAGGTCGAAGTTCGAAGGGGATTTATCGATCGACAGCACATAATTGTCAAAAGAAAATCCCTTGTATTTACAACCCCCAGAAAGAAATTGAGTGTGCTCTTGGGCAGGCTGAGGGGGCTCTTCTATAATGGAAACATGGGAAAATAAGCGACACAGATTTCTTGTCCTCTCAGCCCAGATGGAATCATGCTCAACACTATAAACAGTTCGTCCTCTCTTCGCCAGCCACACGGTGCTTGCCCCGCTACCGTATTCAAAGATGTTGGCTGGATCTCCTCGGGAGTACAAGAAAGTCTCGATGGTGTTGATGGCGTCGAACGACCACCACGGGAGGTCCAAACGTACCAGGTCTTCACTGTCGTAAATTGAGAAAAGCGTTCTGAGGTAAAGCAAGGTACATATGTTTCGATGAGTCTCTAGAAATCGGAGTATTCCCAGTTTTTCAGCGGGCCTTCTTAGAAGTCGCAGCGTCCTGCCATAGGCAGATTTAAGTGAGGAGGGTATCTTATAGCCTGAAGAAAGTATTTTCTGCACACTCAGTGCTTAACGCGCCTTTTATTTTTTGAAAATCTGCTAGAAGACCATACTTGATTATCAAGTTCCTTTTTAAAGTGGCGGGGCCGACGGGACGATTTTGGAACCGCTCCTGACGGCCCCGTAACCGAGTTTCTCACGCAATTCCGGGACTGGTGCTTCAGCGGCGAACTGGCCCAGTTGGCCTACCAGCTTCCTTCCTTTCAAGCGGGATTTCCGTCCCTTCAGGGCTCAAAACAAGGGGTCCTCCCTTTAGAAACCCCTCCGTGCGATTATACCTTAGAAATGCCAGGAGACCCCGCTGATGATCTCATAGCGCGTTTTCTGGTGCTCCCCTCCCAGACTCTGATAGACCGGGATGGGAACTTCGACAAAAGCCGAGACTGATTTGTTCAGGGTTGCGGATAATCCCGGGCCGATAAAGACCGCAGTGCCACCGCTGTCCAGCACCTTGGCGCTTTCACGGCTGTGATCTTTATCCAGCCATTGCGTCTCGATCTCTAACAGTATACTGACGTTTGGATATTCTCCCAGCGGCTTGATCGCATAGGCAATTCCGAGATCGTGCCGGAAGATGTCCCCCAGCTTCTCATCTTGCGCTCCTTCCCCTCGGTAGGTGTACTGCACAGCGCTTGCCAACGCCGCATGTTTTCCGAAACTGCGGGAAACGGCCAACCCAGCGTTGTAATCCCAAGAACCGCTTCCTGGCTGCAGCTCGGGACCGAATTTGGCGCCAGACTTATCCTTGGCGGAATCCTTCCCGGTAGGCGCTTTGACTCCAAACAGCAGGGCCATCGACACCCCCTGGTCCCAAAACCGGTATTTCCCGGCCAGCTTGAGGTCTCCCACCGCCGACGCATGTTCGCCACGGCCTAAGTGATCCGTATCCTCCACTTGAACGGAAGAACGGCTGACATACGGCAAGGAGAGCGACAGATCGAGGCGTTCTGTGACACCATATCCTCCCGCTAACGTATAAAACACCTCGTGCGTCTTATCGTGAATGTCATGGCCTGCATCGGTCAATTCATTCCCGTGCACAGCAGGGACCTCGTTATAGGCCGCATAATCCGCGAGAAAACCTAGAAACCCATGACCTTTCCCCAGCGTGCCGGCGGTTGGGGTCACGACGGTTGTCGGGGACGCAAGTCCGTCCGAATTATCGGAATTGAATGCGCACCCGCACGTATCGCAGGCGAGCACGTTCAGAGGGCTGAGAAACCCCGCGAACAACAATGTAAAAACAATGAAGAAGCTCCGGAAACGCATAGGTCCTCCCGCATTTAGATTAAATGAACGACAGACGTTCGCGCTTCGACCGGCTCAGCGCGGACGGGGTGGTCCCCGTGTTAGACGGAACGCGCAGACGAACGACGGGGAGGATGAGGTTCCGGAGAGAGAAAGAGGTCTTCCGAAGGAAGCCGGCGCGATGGCGGAATGAATCGAGCTTGAGGCTGCAGGAAGGCCACCGCGACCGGTGCCGGGAGGAGATCCCGCGACTCGCCCGCCGGGCCGGCACGTTTCTCAATGGGACCAGGACAACGGACCAGTTTCAGAAGATTCGGACCGTCCTCCTGTGCGGAGAGATCATGCCTCTCGCTTTTGCACATCCCGCAGCCGCCAGTGATACCACAGCAGCAGGAACCACGGTTGTTCTTCATGCAGCAGGAGCCGCCCGCGGGACTTGCTTCAGCTTGTCCAACCGGAACGGCCGGCAGGCCGGCGACAACCAGAACAATAGCCAGCCCGAGGCGTGGAAAAAGTGTGGTTCTCATTTCGACCGCTATTCTACCGGCCTCGCAGCTGATTCAGCTGCTTGATGACCAGAAAGATGGCCGCAGCGGTGATGAAAAAGTTGATGGTCTCATTGACGAAAATGCCGTAGTTGATGGTCGGAGCGCCGGCCTTCTTGGCCTCCGCCAGAGAGGCATAGGGTGTGGAAGAAAGATTGATGTACAGGCTGGAGAAATCCACGCGGCCAACCAACTTCCCGATAGGCGGCATGAGAATGTCATTGACCAGAGAATGGATCACCCGGCCGAACGCCACCCCCACGCTGATCCCAACCGCCATATCGATGGCGTTGCCGCGGACTGCAAACTCCTTAAATTCCTTTAACGTTTTCTTGAGCAT
>OBEQ010726015.1_pt1 | contig 24321 bp, 11 predicted proteins | sample 1670901 | NCBI WGS metagenome assembly OBEQ01 (sample SAMEA104232315, study PRJEB22302) | groundwater metagenome | biome: forest; feature: aquifer; material: groundwater | place: USA | collected 2011-08-07 | depth 5.4 m | reverse complement strand
TCGTGTCGTAGATGAAGCTTCCCAGATTCTGAGTGCGCACGTTGCCGGCCTTATCGGAGGTCTGCGCGCGAATCCAATAAGTCGTGCCGTCGCTCAGCGAGAGGTTGGGCCGGCTCTCCGTCCACGTGTTGGGCGCGCCGAAGACGTAGCTGCTCGTCGTCAGGTAGACGGGGCCGACGCCGCTGTAGGAGCCGCCGGCGCCGCTCAGCCAGGAGTTCGCGGCGTAGTTGTTCGTGGAGACCGCCAAGCCGAGCGTGGACACGCCCGCGGGCGCGTCGGTCGCCGTACCCGAGATCGACGGCAGGGCGGAGTTGATGTAGGCCGGGGTGGCCAGCGCCGCGGTCGGCGCGTTGACGTCATAGGTGAACGCCGCCGAGGACAGCGTCATTTGGGCGCTGCCGGCGATGTCGGTGGCGGAGGAGCGCAGTACGTATGTCTGGGCATGCGTCCACGGCTGAACCGGGAAGGCGAAGGTCCAGCTCGTCGTCGAGCCCTGCGCGCCGAACCAGGCCGGGCAGGCCAGGTTGAAGACGTTGGACGCGGGGTTGTAGCAGTTGCCGCCGGTCGCATCGAGCAGAGAGAGCGAGACCGTCGCGACCGCGACGTTGTCGAAGGACGCGCCGAAGAAGGACGGCACGGAGTTGCGGTAGGAGACGTCGATCGGGGAGGCGATCGACGATACGGGAGCGGTATTGTCGAAAGTGAAGGTCGAGCCGCGCGGGTTGTCGAAAGCTTCCGCATTCCCGCCGCCGGCCGCGTTGTCGATGCCCGAGTTCGTCAGGTAATAGGACGCGCCCGAGGAGAGCGGCGTCGGCAGGTTCCCCGGGGCCACGCTCCAAGAGCTCGTCCAGACCTGCACGCCGCTCGTCGTCGTCATCGTCTGCGGGCAGGCCAGCCACGACGCGGCGTCCCAGCATGTATTATCGCTGAGCTTCTTCAATCGCAGGCGCACAAGCGGCACGGTCCCCAGATTGAGGCCGTTGAATGTCTGATCGGCGGTCGTGCCCGTGATCTGCGGCAAGGACGCGACCGTCGCGCCGTTGGCCGGGATTGTCACCCCGGTGAGCGGCGGCGTGTTGTCGTAGACGAAGGTGAACGTCGGGTAGGCGACCGTGTAGTTGCCGGCCTTGTCCTGGGCGCGCGGGATGACCTGATACTGCTCGCCGCTGATCCACGGAACGGCGCTCGACAAGGTCCAATTGGTCCAATCGACCGTGTAGGTCGCGGTGGCCCAGGCGATCTCGGGATCGGTCACGCCGGGATCGAGGGTGAAAGTGAACGCGGCGGGGTCCCAGTAGCGCTGCAGTCCGGTCAAACGCAGCAGGCGAACCTGAACCTTGCCGAGCGCGTTGGGCGCCGCCACCGAGGCCGTGCCCGTCAGAGCGGGCACCGAACGCTCGCGGGGCGCACTCGGCGCGCTCAGGCCCACCGCCGGCGCCGCGGTAGCGAAGACGAACTGGTTGGAGCTGACGCCGACCGTGAAGACCGACTGCGCGTTGAGCGCCGCGTCGGTCGCGCGCGCGGCGACGAGGTAGCGTCGCCCGTCGGCCCAAGGCACGCCCGACAAAGTCCAGGCGCCCGACGTGCCCGAGGGAGCGAACCACGCAGGGCAGGCCGCCGTGAAGGCCGCGGCGACGCGGTCGTAGCAGTTCGGGGCGGCCTGGCTGAGGTTCTGCACGCTCAGCGCGATCGTGGACACGAGCACATTGTCGGCGCTGGTCCCCGAGATCACGGCCAGGGAGTTGTAGAAGGCGCCGTCGGCCGGCAGTTGGATGCCGGCCGTGGGCGCCTGGTTGTCGAACGTGAATCCGCCCAGGTTCTGCACGCGCACGTTGCCCGCCCGGTCGGTCGCCGACGAGTAAACCACGTAGGCCTGCGTGTTGGTCAGCGCCGCCGGCAGGTTCCAGGTCCAGTTGTCCGGGGAGCCGACGACATAGCTCGCGGTCGCGAGGTAAATCGGCCCCCCCGCCGAGAACGAGGTCCCGTTCCACCAGCCGCCCGCGCCGCCATTGGACGACACGGCCACGCCCAGCCCGGAAACGCCGGCCGGCGCGTCGGTGGACGTGCCCGTAAGCTGGGTCGCGGCGGCGTTGAGATAGGCCGGCGAGGTGAGCGCGATCGTGGCGCCCAGCACGTCGAACGTGAAGGCCGCCGAGACGAGCGCGGTCTGGACGTTCGTCGCGACATCGGTGGCCGAGGAACGCAGGATATATTGCTGGGCATGAGTCCACGGCTGAACCGGGAAGGCGAAGGTCCAGCTCGTCGTCGAGCCCTGCGCGCCGAACCAACTCGGGCAGGCCAGGTTGAAGGCGTTGAGCGCCGGGTTGTAGCAGTTGGGCGCCGCGATCGACGCGTTTTGGAGGCTGAGGGCGACCGTCGCGACCGCGACGTTGTCGAAGGACGCGCCGGAGAAAGACGGCACGGAGTTGCGGTAGGAGGCGTCGATCGGGGAGGCGATCGACGACACGGGAACGGTGTTGTCGAAGGTGAAGGTCGAGCCGCGCGGAGAGTCCCACGCTTCCGCGTTCGGGCCGACGCCGCCCGCGTCGTCGAGGCCGGAGACGGTCAGGTAGTAGGAGACGCCCGAGGTCAGATTCCCGGCGCTCGGGATGTTGATCGCCGCGACGTCCCAGGTGGACGGGTAGACGCTGACGCCCAAGGTCTGCACGGCCGCGTTCCAGGCGGAGAGGCCGTCCCAGTACTTGCCGTCGCTGAGTTGCTTCAGGCGCGCGCGCATCGTCACGACCGTGCCGGGATTGCCCGCCGGAAGGTCGGCGGCCGTGCCGGTGATCGCGGGCAAGCTCTTGATCACCGAGCCGTTGGCCGGGACGGAGACGCCGGACTGCGGCGCGACCGCGTCATAGACGATCGTCCGCGTCGAGTACGGAATGGTGTAGGTCCCGGACTGGTTCTGCGAGCGCGCGATGATCAGATAGGTGTCGCCGCTAAAGAACGGGACGGCGCTCGACACCGACCAGGTGGCCCAGGCGCCCGGGTTCACGGCGTTAAACCAGGCCAGATCGCCGTTCGCCTGGCTGAAGCTGAGGCCGGCCGCCGGATCCGCAAAGACGTTGCCCGCCTGCTTCAAGACGCGCACCGAAACCTCGCGCACCGTGTTCGGCGTCGTGGCCGACGCCGTTCCGGAGAACGCCGCGTTGGGCGTCGCGAAGGCCTGGCGCGAGGGCGCGAAGGTGGGGACCGTGATCGCGACGGCAGGCTGCGTCGCGTCGAAGTTAAACGTGATGGGCGGTCCCGCGATCTCGGTGTTGCCCGCGGCCCCGCCGACGGCCTTATCCTCGGAGAACACGTCGAGCGAGTAGCCCAGGCCGTTCTGCCAGGTCAACGTCGACACGTTCGAGGAGAAGCTCCACGAGTTCGTCGCGACTTGGTAGGCGGCCGTGCTCTGGGCGACGGCCGCGGTCCAGGTGCTGACGAGCTGGTTCCAGTAGAAGTTGTTGTCGAGGCGGCGCAAGGTGATCTTGACCGTCTTGATGCCGGCGCCGTTCGCCCCGAACGGGTCGTTCGTCGCGCCGCTTAACGTCGGCGCGCTGGCCAGGAACGCGCCGTTTGACGGAAAAGTCACCGATGAAATCGGTGACGAGCGGTCCACGTTGAACTGCACGAGATTGACCGGGGTCTCGGGCACGGCCGCGAAGTTGTTGCCGACCACGCGCACAGTGAACGTCGTGTTGTTGACGAGCCCCCAGTCGGGCATCGTCTCGCCCGCCGGCGGGTAGTTCCAGCTGCCCGCCGCCGGATAGACCCTGCGCGTGTTCGTGCCGTTGTCGACGACGACCGGAGCGCACGACACCCAGCCGAAGCCGGTCGCGCCGCCGCCCCAGCACTGGCCGGTGTCAAAGCGCTTGAGCTGGAGATCGATCGAAATCGTCGCCGCGTTGGCCGTCCCCCCGAAGCCGCCGAGCTGGTTGTAGAACTGGCTCGTCGGAGCGGTGATCGCCGTGACGGCGGGCGGCGGCGTAAAGCGCAGGCGGCGGTAGCCCGGCTGACCCGCGATCGGCAGCGGCTGGACGTTGCCGGCGTTGTCGGTCCCGCTCGACTTGATGATGTAGTAGGAGCCCGGCTTCAAAGTGCCGTCGATCGTCGCGGAGGCGAACTGCCACTCCCCAAGGCCGACGTTGAACGTCGTCGGGTTCCAGACCACGCCCGGGACCCACGAGTTGCTCCCGAAGTTCCAGTAGAAGCCCGCGTTCGGGTCGCCGCCGTTGGCCGGGTCGTTTTGGATGCTCATGTAGACCGCGCGCACGCCGGCGGACGAGGAGTTGATGAGCGGGTCGACCGCGGTGCCCGTGATCGTGCTTAAGTTCGTCGTGTCCGCGCCGTCGGGCCCCGCCGGGAACACGACGCCCGAGACCGGCGGCGTGCCGTCGAAGGTGATCGTCGCGCGCGCCACGTAATAGTTCGGGAAGGCGCCCGCGTTGCCCGCGAGGTCGGAGGCGATCGCGCGGATCGCGTACTGGCGGCCGTTGGGCGAGGCGTCGCCGCGCACCCAGTCGGACGGCACGTTGAACAAGGTCCACGAGCTCGAGTACACGACCGCAGTCGTGCTGACCGCAGCGGCCTGCCAGGCCAAGCCGTTCCAAAACCGCAGGTTGCCGCCCGGGATCGCATGCGCGACGAACGCCAGGTCGGAGACGTCCTCGATCTGAATGCGCACTTGGGAAAGCCCCGAAGGGATGAGGCCGCCGACCGCGGGCTCGGTGAAGGAGCCCGAGGACAACGCCAAGGTCGCGGTACTGATGAAGGCACCCGGCGTCGGCCGCAGGATGGTCGCCGTCGGGGTGGATCGGTCCACGATGAAGCTCGTCGTGGAGTAGACCGCGTCCTGGAAGCCGAGAAGGTCCTGCGCGCGCGCGATCACCTCGTAGCGGTAGCCGTCGGCGAAGTTCCCGTCGCCGATGGCCGCGCCCTGGCTGGCGAAGGTCTGGATCGTCTGCGGCGCGCCGCCCAAGGTCGTGGGAAGGTTGAAGGGCTGCGCGACCGGGTTCCAGGCCCCCCCGTCCCAGTAGCGGCGGGTATTGACCGAGTCGATCTGCACGGCTTTCAGCCGTACTTCAAAAAGACCCACGCCCTTCGTGGCGGACAGCGATTGGTCGTCGGCCGTGCCCAGGATGGGCGTCACGCCGCCGGTCAGCGCCGAATTGTTGGCCGGGAAAGTGACGCTCGAAATCGGGGCGAAGAAATCCACGCGCAGGGCGCTGCCCGTGCCCGCCGTCGGCTGGGCCGCGCCGCGGTTGTCGTTGCCCGCGCCGTCGATGCCGCGCGCGAAAATCTCGTAAGCGCGCGGCACCGTGTTCAAGCCGATGACGGCGGCCAGAGCCGGGTCCGTGAAAGTCCAAGACGAGGGATAAATCGTAGCAGTGCGCCAGCAGGCGGCCGCGGAATAAGCAACGAAATTCGTACCGTTCCAGAAGGAACCGAGCGGATCTCGGACGGCGACGAGAATCTGCAGCCCCGCCGGCGAGGACGCCTCGGAGTAGGTGCCGGAGGAGAGGATGAAGCCGGTCGCGTAGGACTGGTCGACCGGCGTCACGATCGTGGTCGTCGGCGCCTGCGCGTCGAACTTGAACGCGTAGGTGATGAGGTTCTCCACGTTGCCGGTCTTGTCGGTCGAGCGCAGGTCCACGGTGTAGGTCTCGGCGTCGTTCCAACCGGGCAAGGTGTCGCCCGCCGGATTCGACGGCGGGTAGGTCCAGGAGGCCGGGTCGACGGTCGTCGTGGACACGGCGCGGAAAACCGGGGCCGCGTTGAAGGCACCGCCCTGCCAGTAGTCGCCGACGCCGTTGCGAATCGCGATCTCGACCTTGGTCAGGCCGGACTTGGCCTCCGTGGCCGAGTTGACGACCCAATCAAGCGCCGTGCCCGACAACGGGGTCCCCGCCCAGGCCAGCGGATAGAACGGCTGGCTCGGAACGGCGATCGTCGTCGAGGGCTTGTTGACGTCGTACTTGAAGCTCACCGGCAGGCCGAAGCCCGAGTCGTTTCCCGCCAGGTCGACGCCTTTCGCGCGCAGCTGATAGGCCTTGTTGTTGATCCACGGGGGTGCCGCGTAGGTCCACGGGTTCGTCGAGGCCGCCGCGACGAAGCTCGAGACCGACACCCACGCGAAGCCGTCCCAAAACAGGTTCGGCGTATCGGAGACGTCCTTGATCTCCAGGTCGACGCGGAAGGTGCCCGCGGGCGAGTCGCTCGAGGTGCCGCGCAAGGTGACGAGCGGCCGCGCCGCGCCGTAGTTCGGGAAGGCGGCCATCGGAGTCGAAACGGCGACGATCGGGCCCACGCGGTCGAGGACGAACTGCGTGGTCGTCGGAACCTCGAGGTTGCCCGCGTTGTCGAGCGCGTGCATCGCGATGCCGTAGGCCGTGCCGTCGAGCTGCGTGATCGTCGGCGCGCTGTAGCCGACCAAGGATCCCGGGAAGGCCCAGGCGACGGTGCCGGTCGAGCCCGTCACCTGAACCGGCAGTTGGGTCGGCACGTCGGGCGTGCCCGTGTTCCAGGCGTTGCCGTTCCAATAAATACTGCTCGTTGCGACCACGTACCAGACGCGCAGGTAGTAGGTGTTCGCCAGCGACAGGTCCGAGTTCGAAGTGCCCGCGATCGTGTTGAGGTTTTGGATGAAGCCGGTGCCGGGCGGATTGGTGACGACGGATACGGGCGGAGTGTCGTCCACCTTAAAATCCACGAGGCTGACGTTCTGCACGAAGGTGCTGCCGAGGTTGCCGACGATGGCGCCCGAGACGTCGCGCGCGCGGTCGCGCGCGCGCGTCTTCGCGCGGAACTGCTGGTCGCCGAACGCGGTCCAGTCCGTTCCCGTGAACAAATAGGTCCACGCCGCGGTCCCGGCGGTCACCGGTTTCCACTGCGCGGCTTCGACGGTGTTCGAGGAGAACTTGGTGCCGTTGCCGCTGGGCGGGGAATTGACCACCGCGGTGTAGTAGTAGCTCGTCGGACCCGAGATGAACCAGATCACCGTCTCGACGGTCGCGATGGCGTCGTTGAGCGGGTACAGCGCGACCTCGGGATCGGCGGCGGTGCCGGTGAGCGCCGAGCCTCCGTTGAGCAGCGCCGAGCGGTAGGAAACGCCCGAGACGGGCTTGGTGAAGGCGGCGGCCGGCGCCACCTTGTCGATGTTGAGCGTGCGGCTTGACAACGGGACCGCGTAGACGGACTGGACGTTGCCCGCGTAGTCCACCGCGCGCGCGGTGATCGTGTACGACTTGCCCGAGGAGAGCGCCGTCGTGAGCGCGCCGTTCGAGTATGTCCACGGGTTCGTGCCGGTCGCGACGAAGAAGTTCGGGCAGGCCACGTTGAACGCCGAGCCGGCGCTGTTCCAGCAGATGTTGTTGCCTGGATCGTAGATCTGAAGCTCGACGCGCTGAACGTCGGAGAACTTGTTGTTGAGGTTCGCGCCGCCCGGATCGGTCGAGGTGCCCGAGATCGTGGTCAGGTTCAGGTACACCTGGCCCGAGGACGGCTGGCTCAAGATGCCGACGGGCGGAGCGGTGTCGTAGATGAAGGTGAACGCGGCCATCTGCGCCTCGACGCCCTGATCGTTGGCGGCCTTGTCCGCCGCATGCGCGAGGATCGTGTAGTTCACGCCGTCTAGAAGCTTCGCCCCGGCGAGCGTCGTCGTGCTCCAGGCGAAGGGCCCGGTTCCAGAGAAACTCGGCGCCTCGATAGACATCTCGGACAGGGCGGGCGCGAAGGCGGTCCCGTTCCAGTAGTCGCCGGTGACCGCGTTCTTCAGGCGAACCTTGACCCCGCTAAACAGGATCGACGGGGGATCGACGCTGGTCGCATCGGCTGACGCGCCCGCGATCGTCGGCAGGGAGTTCAGGCAGGCGTTCGCCCCCGCGCAGGCGACGACGGCCGGACTCGTGAAATTCGAGACCGGCAAAGTCTTATCGAAGACGAAGGTGCGGGAGACCGGCGTGCCGAAAAGACCGGCGCTGTTGATGGGCGTGACCGTCAAGCTGTACGACGCGTTGTCCACGGTGTACGGCGCGTTCAACGCGATGCTCCAGGTCTGCGGGCTGCCGGGCACCACGTTGAGCGGCGTGTAGGTCGAGGGGTCGCTGACCCACGACGCGGTCGGATCGTACCAGTAGCTCGTGGGGGGCGTCAGGCGCTGGAGGGCCAGACGCACGCCGGCGGTCGCGCGCAGATTCGAGCCGGTGCCGAAGACGGTCAGCACGCCGCCCGAGGAGTTCGGGCCGTAATGTTTGAGGTCCGGAGCGCTCGGCTGCGTCAAGGTCACGCTCGGTGTCGGCGCCTCAAGGTAGAACTGGATGTCAAACGTCCCGTGAACGGCCTCGACATTGCCCGCCTGGTCCACCGCGCGCGCGGTGACGGTGATAGTCGAGGCGTTGACGAAGGCCGTGGTCGTCGCATCGTACACCCAGCCGTAGGTCGTGCCGGTGATCAGCGCACCGATGACGCCGGAGGACAACTCGACCGCCGCGCCCTGCCAGGCGGTGCCGTTCCAGTACTGGTTGACCGGCGCGGTCTCGCGGATGGTCAGGCGCACGACGGACAGCGCGCCGGGCGCGTCGTCGCGCGCCGTGCCGTAGATCGCGCTGATGCCGGTGTTGAAGCCGGTCGGCGCGGTCGCGTAGGCCACGGGTATCGACGCGTCGTAGATGAAGGTGTTCGTCGAGGTGACGAGGTCGATATTGCCCGCCTGGTCCTGGGCGCGCACGACCACCTTGTACACCTTGGTCGAGGTCAGCGCGCCGCCGGGCAGCGCGAAGGTCCACGTGCCGCTCGAAGCACCGGTGAACGCCGCCGGCAGCCACACGGGACCGGCCGCCGCGAACGCGGCGCCGTTCCACCAGTTCGTCGAGACGATCACCTCGGCGACGGCGACCGTCACGCCCGCGCCCGTGATGCCGGACTCGTACTGGCGCGACGCGTTGTACAGGGCGGGCTGGAGCGCGAGGAAACGGTCCTCGGCCGTGCCGCGGATGGTCACCGCGGCGGAGCTCACGAAGGCCCCCGTGTTCGGCCAGAGCACGGAGCTGAGCGGCGTGCTCCGGTCGACGATGAACGAGTAGGTCGAGTAAGCCGTCTCCGCGTTCGTCGCCGCGTCGAAGCCGCGCGAGTTGACGTCGAAGCGGTAGCCGTCGGTGAAGGTCCCGACCGGGAACGGGAAGGACCAGGGGTTCATGCCCGTGAGGCCGGTGTTGGAGAACGCGGGGCTGGCGCTCCAGGTGCTGGCGAACAGGTCCCAGTACTCGCCGGTAGTGCGCTGCATGCGCAGCCTCACATCCACGACGCCGCTGGGCTCGTTGGCCGGGAAGGCGTCGGCCGCCGTGCCCGTGATCGTCGCCGGCGCGAAGTTGATGAGCGGCGCGGGCGAGGTCACGGCCGTAGTGGGCGGCGCGTTGTCGTAAATGAAGGAGCGCGCGGGCGTGCCATCGGCGTTCTTGTTGAGGGTGAGATCGCCGTTCACCGGCACGGCGCTGACGTTGCCGGCCTTGTCGGTCGCGCGGACCCAAACGCGCAGGGCCTTGGACTCGGCCGGCGCCATCGGCGGGAAGGCCAGGTTCCAGTTGAAGCTGCCGCCGACCGTCCGCCACTGGTTGAACTTGGTGCCCGGATTCGTATCGTAGTCGCTGGCGAACACGCCGGTGACGCCGCCGTTCCAGTAGGCCTCGGCGGTCTGCAGTTTAAGGAGAATCTGGACCGACTGCAGGCCCGAGGCGCCCGTCGTCTCGTCGTTGGCCGTTCCGAGCAGCTGCCCGAGGCTCGCCGCGTTCAAATAAGCGCCGTACGCCGGGGTCGTGATCGTCGCGGTCGGGGCCGAGTTGTCGTAGCGGAACGCGGAACCGGAGCCGACCGGCGTCGGACCCTGCTGAAGATTCGTGGCGTTGTCGAGAGCGTCCACGACGACGCGATAAGTGGCGCTCGACTCGAGCATGCCGGCCGGCACGGCCGTCGACCACGCCAGACTGGCCACGCCCTGGACGGTCGTGCTCGACACCTGCGTCCACGCTCCGCTGGGCGGCGCGGGAGGCGGGTCGGGAATCGCGGCGTCGAAGGCGCCCGTGCCCCAGTTCCACCAGCCGATCTGAGCCGAGGCGCCCGCCGTGTGGCGGATCGCCATATAGGTCTTGAACACGCCCGAGGGACTCGCCCCAGGGTCGGTCGCGACGCCCGAGAACGCGGTCAAGGCATTGACCGCCGAGCCGTTCACCGGGACCGCCACCGTCGAAGTGGGCCGAGTGACGTCGTACTTAAACGGCTGGGTCTGCCCCGCCGCCGAGACGCCGGGGAGCATGCCATTGACGTAGTTCACCACGTTGCCCGCGAGGTCGCGCGCGCGCACGAACACCGTGTAGTTCACGCCGTCGGCGAGCTTGGTCTGGAGTTCGGGAACCGAGTACTGCCAGCTTGCGCCCCCGGTGTAGACCTGCGTCGACCAGGAGATCGTGGTCAAACCGATCGTGAAGTCGCGCGCCGCCTCGCTCCACCACACGTTCTGCGCGGCGCCCGAGGAAATGCCGACCCAGACCTCGGTGACGCCCGAAGCGCCGACGCCGGCGTCTGAGATCGCCCCCCACGTGTAGGTGCTGACGCGCGACGATTCGGCGTTGTTCGAATAGGACGGATTGGCGGGCGGGCTTGCGGGGAATGCGATCGACAAGGACGGCGGCGTAATGTCGTAGTGGACGCCGTAAACGGGAATGGGCGTCTGCACGTTCCCGACGAGGTCGGTCGCCCGCGTATAGAGGAAATACAGCAGGTTGTCCGCGAACGCGCCGGTCAGGTCCGAATAAGTCCAGTTGTTCCCCGCCAAGGTCGCGGTCGTCCAGTAGGGCGTCGTGAAGGTATAAGACGAGCCGGTCCAGTCGGGGCCGGTGACCGGGTTCGTGGTGATGCGGATCTCGACTTTCTGTATCCCCGCCAAAGCGGCGTTATGCGTGCCGTTGAGCGTGGTCAGCGCGTTCACATACGAGCCGTCGACGACGCCCGTCATCGTCGAGACCGGGGGCGTGCCGTCGACGATGAACGAACGGATCGCCGACCAGCCGCTCACGTTGCCGGACGACGGCGAGACGGAGCCGTCGGCCAGGACCGAGGCGTCGTGCGCGCGCGCCTCCGTGTAGAATATCTTGTCGCCCGGCCAGGCGTATTGAACCGCATTCGGCGCCAGCAGCAGGTTCCAGGCGGCGCCGCTGGCCGTGACCGTGGCCACCGTCGCCGTGAACGTCGAGCCCGTCCAGTAATAGCTTGTGCTCCCCGACAGGTACCACAGATGTATGTCCACCCCGCTGATCAGAAGGCCTGAGGAGGTCCCGTTGACCAAGGGATCGTTCGCCGTGCCCGAGACGCCGGTCGCCGCGGCGGCGGCCGGGGTGTAGGCGGCCAGATTGGGCAAAGTGACGGCGAGCGTCGGCGCGTCCTTGTCCACGGTGATCGTAAAAGACGAATTCGCCGCGGTAAACGTGTTTTGAACGTTGCCGGCGACGTCGCGCGCGCGCACAGCGATCGAGAACAGGCCGCTGACCAGCGACGCGTCGAGGTTCGCGCTGGTGTAGGTGAAGGTCGCCACGCCCGGCGCCGACTGATAGAAGCCGGTCGCGGCAAGCCACGCGGCGGGCAAGGTGCAGACGGCGCCGAAGGCGGTGCCGTCGAAACAGGCTCCGTTCGACAGCTTCTGGATCTTCACCTCGACGCCCGCCACGCCCGACGGGGAGCTGTTCGAGTCGCCGAGCTTGGGGTTCGGGTCCCTCGCCGTGCCCGAGATCGTCGTCAAGGCGTTGATCACCGCGGTCGCCACCGGCATCGTCATCGCCGCGGTCGGCAGCGAGACGTCGTAGCGGAACACAGCACCCGTCACGGCGCCGACGTTGCCCGCCTTGTCCGTCGCGAAAAGGTTGGCGCGGTACTGGTAGCCGTCCTCGAACATATTGTCGGCGCTCAGGTAGGTCGTCGTGTAGGTGAATAAGCCGCCGCCGCCGTCCAGGCCGGTCAAGTTGTCGCCCGGCGCGGCCGTGAAGGTCGAGGCGTTCACCGCCCACTCCTTGGCGTCCTTCATGCGCACGACCCGGTAGTAGACGCTCGAGGTCAGAAGGCTGTTCGGCTGGAGCGGGGCCGACGGATCAAGCACCGTGCCGGAGAGGGCCGCGAGCTGCCCCGCCCGGTACGACGCCAAAGACGGGTTGGTGATCGTGTTCACCGGCGCCGAGGAGTCGACCACGAAGGTCTGGAGGTCGAGCGTGCCGCTGCAGCCGCCGCCCGCGGAGTTGCAGACGCGCAGCTCGACGGTGTAGTTGTAGTTGACGCGCCACGGGCCCGGAAACGAGTAGGACCAGGCGTTGGTGACCGGGGTGATGGCGACCGGCGTCGGCGTCGGCGTCCAGGTGCTCACCGCGATCCAATTCACCCCGTCGAAATACAGGTTCGTGTCGGTCTCACGCACGCGCAGCTGCGCGTGCGTGTTGCCCGTCGCCGTGCCGGAGATGGTGGCCAGCGCCGTCGGCTGATAGAAAGGGAAGGTCGCATCGAGAGCGGAGGGATGCTTGATCACGCCGTTGGCCGTGGGGCTGACGATGCGGACGCGAATGTGATTGGAGTTCAGGGCCGCCGCGGGGGCATATTGCTCGGCGTTGTTGACCGTGTCCGACGAGCGCGCGAGGATGTGGTAGTAGGTTCCGACGGTCCACGCGCTCACGGCGTTCGTGTTGATGCTCCATGCCGCGCCCGTGGCCTCGAACCACTTCGGCGGGCCGACGAAGGTATCGAGGACCGTCAGGCCGTTCAAGCATTTCGTCAGATCGGGATTGCCGGTGGCGACGATGTTTTCACAGATCGCGACGAAGGTCTTGCCCAGGCCCGAGCCGGTGTCGGACGCGCTTCCGTTGACCGTAGGAACGGGCGCTGTGATGTCGGTGCCGTTGACCGGGTTGGCGATCACGGTCGTCGGCGGCTGCTTGTCAACGCGCAGGCAGCGCACGCCGTAATAGCCCAACGGGAGATTGGCGGGACTGCAGTCCAGGGGATTCGGGGGAGATTCCGTGTTGGGCCTCCAGACGTTGCCCGACGTCACGGCGGAGTCCTTGCCGCGCAGGCGCACGCGATAGGTCCCTCCCGAGGTCATCGAGTCCCACAACCCGCCCGTGACGCCGAGCTGGGTGTCGTAGGTGTAGCTCGAGCCGATCACCGTCATCACGCGGAAGGCGGAGGGCGTGCCGCAGGTGGCCGCGAAGAACGCGCCGTTCCAGCACAGGCCGGTGCCGGTGTCCTGGATCTCGACCTCCTCGGCGCAGATGTTGGGCGCGCCCCCGGGCCACGCCCCCGGGCCTCCGCTCATGCTGCAGGTTTGGTTTACGCCGGAGCCGATGCCGGAGGCGGGCTGGTCGAAGGCCGTGCCGACGATGGAGGCGAGATTGTAGCCGGTGTTGGAGGAGTACCAGACGTTGTTGGTCGCCGTCGAGGGAGAGACCAAGGTCGAGCTCGGCGCCTGGATCTCCCATTGGTAGACGGCCTTCAAGGACTGGGAGTCGGTGATATTGGTGTAGGGTGCCACAACCTTGTCCGCGGCCCAAACGTAGAGATAGTAGGTGTCGGTCGAGCGCTGGTTCCAGAAGCTGCCGTTCTGGTCTCCGAGAGGCGTCAGGCTCCAGTTGCTTCCGGAGAAAGAAGTGTAGGGAACCACGGGGTCGTTGCGGACGGCCTGCCAGTTCGGGGCTCCCGTGGTGAACCACTTGCCGTCGCTGAGCCGCTGCACGCCGACGCCCACCTTGTTGGCCCCTGCCGGCACGAAGCCGACGCTGTTGACCTCGTCGTTGACCTGGCCGCTGATGGCCCCGGGAAGGTCCGTCGAGTCGCCGTAGGTCGTGCCCGAGGCGATACTGATGCCGCTTAAGGTCGGCGCGGAGGAGTCGTAGACGAAGATCCACGAGTAGTTCGTCTGGTTGCCCGCCACGTCCTGCACGAGGAAATTGAGCGTGTACTGCTTGGAGTTGCGCCAGTTGACGCCCGAGGCGATCGACACCTGGTATTGGAGCGTCGTCGTCGACCCCGCCTTGCTCCAAACCACCGGGGCCGCCGCCCAGGTCGCCGGCGGGTTCCATTGGAAGGTGCCCAGGCCGTCGAAGTAGCTGAGGGTGTAGCTCGAATACGCGATCCCCGAGCCGGAGCCGTCGTTGAGGCTGAAGCGTATCGTGGTCAGCGGATTGGAGGACTGATAGAGACCCACGGTCGGGCTCGTGCCGAAGACGACGCTGCCGTTGTCGTTGGGACCGCCCGTGCTGATGGCGACGGAGGCGATGGTGGGCGCCGTGCGGTCAAGGCGCAGGTAGAGCTTGAACAGCGGCGTCGTCGCCGTGCCGGTCGAGTTGCCCGCGGAGTCCGAGCCGTAGGCCTCGACGCGGTAGACGAGTCCGTCGGTCAGCTGGCCGCCGGCGGCAAAAATGTCCCAGGACCAGGCGTCGACGGCGTCGGGCGCCGACAAAGTCTGCACGATCTCCTTGTACGCCTGCGCCGGGGAGATGGCGTTGGTGAAGATTAGGTCCGAAGGCCGCAGCCAGCGGCCGACCGTCTCGCTTGGGCCGGGCAGCAGCTCGGCGACCCGGACGAAGACGTGCTGCTGGTCCAGAGAATCGGCCACGTTGTCCTTGATGGTCCCCCCCACCGTATTAAAGGAGGTCAGCCAAGCGGCCGTGCCGGAGCTAAGCGCCAAGTTCGCGGGCGTCGTCAAGGTCAAGGTGGGTTTGGTGATGTCGTAGAGCACGATCGTGTAGCCGCTCGTGCCGCTCGTGGACAAGTCGGTCACGTGGCCCACCACGGTGTCCTGGGCGTAGCCCGAGATCGCGTACTTGCGGCCGTCCTGCCACTGCGGAAGCTTGATGCTGGTCGTAGCGTCGATGGTCGCCACCACGGCGCCGACCTGGGCGGGGTTGAAGATCGTCCGCGGCGTGCCGCCGCCGGCGGTGACGATCGGAGTCGACAGCCATGTTTGAAAGTTGGGCGCTCCCAAGACGCCCGCCGTGGTGAAGGCGATCCAGGTGTTGGTCGAGCCGGTCGGCACGCCGATGTCCTGGATCAGGAACTGCGTCGTGGTCAGGCCGGTGCCCAGGTCGGAGAACTGGAAGCTGACGCTGTTGATCGTGTTCGTAGCGCCCGCGACCGGCGTAAGCAAGGTCACGGTCGGAGCGAAGCGGTCCAAGTTGACGGACACGGTGCTGATGAAGCCCGACTGGTAGGGGTTGCCGATGCCGCCGTCGTCGGTGCGGGAGCGCGCGGCGATCTCGTAGATGCCGTCATCGGGAACGAGCCCGATGTTCGTGGCGTCGAAGGCGTAGCTGTAGGCCGTGGCCGACGGCGAGAGCGTCGCCGCCTTCCACTTGTCCTCATCCGTGGTGAAGCCGGAGAGCGTCATAAGCGAGCCGTTCCAAACTTTTTGAGTGGCCACGTTCGTGATCCGGATGTCGGCCCCGCTGACCAGGGCCTGGCCGAAGTTGTTAAAGCCCGCCGTGCCGGCGACCACCGAAAAGCCCGTGCTGTTGCCCGGGCCGGGGCTCGTCACGCTGGCCGTGGGCACGCTCACGTAGAAGGTTCCGGGAAAAAGCAAGGTATTCGTCGTGCCTGAGGACGGGTTGGTCATGTACAGGTCGAACCGGCTGCTGGCGGCGATCGATACGGCGGTGGAGATCTTCAGGTAAAAGGTGACCGCTGAGCTGCCGTTGTAGGTCATCGAGGCTATCGTGATAGGCTCGAGCGCCTTCGAGACCATGTTGCGGAACTCGAGCTTGACGGTGTTGGTGCTCGGCACGACGCTGGCGCCGCCCGAGCCGCTCCAGTTCTGGAACTGGGACCCGGCGATTTTGATGGCGCGGCTCAAATTGGCGGTGCCGTTGCTTTGCGTGATGGCGCCTCCGGACACGAAGGCGCCCGGAATGGGGTCGACGATGCTCGTGATGTTGATCGAGGGCAGGTTCAGGCTCATGACCAGGCCGGTGTTGGTGGTGTTGCCTCCGTTGCGGTCGAACCGGCTCGGATACTCCTGGCCGTCGGGCATGACGACGCGCAGGTCGTAATCGTAGCCGGCCGATACATAAGTGGAGAGCACGATCGAAGCGCGCATGTAGGTCTTCGAGATCCAGGTGGTGGAGGTCACCCCGATCTCCGTCTGGGTCTGGCTGCTCTTCAACATGAGGACTCGCGGAATGCTGCTGCCCACCGTCTCGAAGTTGTTGCCGAAGATCTCGATGTCGTAGCGCGGAGTGGTCAGGTAGGCGGCGTAGGGCGTGGCCGTGGAAACGCTGGTCACGATCGGGATGGCATACGTAGAAGTGATGATGCTGTCAAAATAAATTTTGTTCTTATCCTGCCAGATTACGGGAAGAGGATTTGGAGACTTAGCCCAGAAGCCCAACTTGGGCATGTCCGCGCTGCCGTACTTATCGCTTGAGGGAGTGCCCACGGTCTCACCGCGCCGCCAATAAGAGATGAAGACGATGTCCGTGCTCGCCGCCGTCGTCGTCGTCGCGGCGAAAACGGCGTAATGGATGGCTTCCGAGCTTGCATAGGCGATGTAGACGTCCTTGCCGGTGCCGTCGGCGCGGTCGACCAAGCTGAGGCTGACATGCCCCAAAGGAGTCGCGGCCGCGGCCACGAATTGCCGACCGACGATTCCGTCGATGATCTTCTCCGCGCCGGCGGCAAAGGCATACGTGCCGACTCCCGTCCGGCGGTTATAACGGATGGCCCCTCCGCTGTCGGTCCAAGCGAAATGAGCCACGGAGGTGCCGCTGCTCTCGTTTAGAGCCGACATGCCGTAGGTCTCGTCGCCCAGACCGAGTTGTGCCGCGATCTCGCCGGCGGCGGGGGTCAATTGATTCGATGTTTTGTCCACCAGCACGGGCCGAACTCCCGTCACCGCGCTGCCCACATTGCCGTTGGTATCGCGCAGACCCAGGAGACCTTTGGACGTTCCGCCGTCCGTGACGGGAACGATGACGGGGCCTGCAATCATTCCCTTATTCGGGTCGTTGGTAGGGACCGGCGCAAGGACGGCATCGTCCTCGGTGCAATAAGAATAGACATTGGGGGTGCCGAGGGTCGTATAGTCGCTTAAATCCGGCAGGATGTTGGTCACGCCAATGGCGGCGGTTTGGCCTCTATTGTATATGGCGCCCTGTTGTGCGCCGTAGCCGCCGGAATCGGCAAAGGCCATGACATAGGAGCCGTCGTCGGACAGCGTCACGACGGCGCTGCGCTGAGCTCGCGGGTCAAAGCTATTACCGGCCCAGTTGCCGCCCGAGTCGTTCGGCGGAAGCCGGGGTTGGTTCTGGCAGGAAACGATGCCGCCGTTGATATTTTTGGTGACGTTGGCCTGCTGGCGGCGGATGCCGATGGCGGTATCCCAGCAGATGTCGCCGATCTTGGTCCCCATCGGGCACCGGGAGTCGTTCGTCGAGACGATGGTCCCATCCACCAGCCAGCCCCGGCGCAAGAACATTTTGTTGCCGGTATTGTCGTTGCTGGCTAGAACCGATGTATTCTGCACGGGCGGAGGCGAACCCTGTATTTCCGCGCCGCCGTCATCGACGATCACGTAGACCGTGTTGGTATTGGTGCTCACCCACACGCTGGGATCGGAGCCGCCGACATCCGGAGCAAGGCTGAGGAAGGGGAATAGGTCCTGGGGAGGCGTAAAGGTAAGCCCATCTCCGGTGAAACGCCACACGGAACGGGTCGAATTGACCTCGTGGAAAAAAAACCAAGTTCCCGTACCCGGGATACTGATCACGTTGCGCTGGCCGGGATAGCCCGTGGTCACGCCCGATCCGGCGGCGACCTGGATGCGCGCGGCTTGAGCCGGCGCCGGCGCCAAAACGACGAGGCAGGCCAGCGCCGCCGCGGCCGCTCCTGCCCTCATCGCCGACGGATAAGCGCGTTTACCCACGGATTTTCTTCAATGCCTCGCCCGACACACGGCGCAAATCTCCGTCCGGGGACTGCCGCAAGGCCTCCAGAGCAGGGATGGCCGCCTTGGCCTTGCGTCCGATTTTACCCAACGCGATCGCGGCGCTTTGACGCACCAGAGAGTCCCCGTCCCCTATGGTCAAGATCAACGCCGGGACGGCCGCCTTGGCGTTCGGGCCGATCTGCCCGATGGCCCCCGCGCCGTAAGCCCGGAAATCACGGTCGCGGTTCTTCAGCGCCTCGAGCAGAAGCGGCAGCTGGGCCGAGGCCTTGGGCCCCATGGCCCTCACCAGGGCCTGGGCGCAGTAGTTCTTGACCGAGGCGTCTTTCATGCAGGCCAAGAGCGCCGGCGCCTGATCGGCGGACCGGGGCCCGACGACCTGCGACAGCGCGGTACCCGCGTAGGACTGAAGCGCCGGGTCCTTGACCAGCTCCAAGAGCTTCGGAACGGCCGCCGGCCCCATCATGGCCAGCAGGCGGGTCACACCTTCCTGACGCTCCGGCTCGCGCACGGCCAACTCGACGAGAGGGCGCACGGCCTCGGGGCCGGCCGCGATCAGCTTTTTCTCCGCGGCGGCCGACGTCGCGGCCTCCGGCGAACGCAGGGCCTCGATCAGCTGCGCCGGGGCTTCGAGCGCCGCCGCCCGCACAGCGGCGGCGCACGCCAAATAGAGCATCGCCATAAGCAATGCCCTATTTCGCGTGCGCGCGTAATAGGAAGACGATGAAGACGCACTCCACCCAAGGCTGGTCATTTGACCCTCTATGGTGCGGTTCTTCGACTGGGACCGGGTTTCGGAATTGTGTCCGAAGCCCGCCCTAACGGCTTACGTGGGGATGTTTATTAATCCCTTCGCCGAAGGCGAAGGGGGGTTGGAGCGCGCCTTAAAGGCGCAGCACTTGGATGGAGCTTTGGCGGGAACGAGAACGGGCGAGCGCGGGTTCGCGCCGTCGGATGAACGCGACGGTCATCGACGCGCCGGCCAGAACCAGCAGCCATAGTATCTCGATGCGCGGACGCCCACCCGGCAGGCCGGGCAGGAGCTCGGGCAGCGTAAATCCGGTCGCGGCCAGGCGGAAGGCGGCCGCGGCCTCGGCCAGGAGTTCGAGCGCGGACAAGACGGCGCGGGCCTTGGGCAGGCGGCTCGTGAACGCGTTCTCGGCCGCGCGGGTCACCGCCGCGCCCTTCAGGTCGGCCAGGACTTGCTCGCGGGTGACGGGGCGGCCCGACGTGTCGCGGACGTCGAGGCCCCAACGGTTTTCCACGGCGGCCCTGGGATCGATCCCTTGGGCGTCGAGGCCCGCCGCAGTTTCCGCGCGGCCGGCCGGCGCAAGAAGCGCCAGGGCCAAAAACAGGCCCGGCCCCACCGGCCATCGAACCCCTTGATTCTCTTGCGGCCTCATGTTACACTGACCTCATGGACGCGAGCGCCGAATATTTGGTCCCTATCACCGTGGAAGCTCTGGAAGAAGGCGGTTATTTGGCGACCAGCGATACTTTGCAGGGTCTGATCGCGCAGGGGCGCACGATCGCCGAAACGCTCGAAATCGCCCAAGATGTCGCCCGCAAAATCGTGGAATCCCACTTGGCCCAGGGCGAGCCCCTTCCTCCAGGCTTGACCTCGGCTCCATCCTTGACGGTGAAAGCCCACTGGGAAATTCCCGTCTCCGCCCCCCAATAAGACCTCCGTCCCTTGAAACCCGCCGAGATCATACGCAAGCTGAGACGGGCGGGATTCGTCTTCGACCGTCAGGCGAAAGGCAGCCATGAAATTTGGCGCCATCCCGTCAACAAACGCCGGACCACTATTCCCAACCACCCCGGCGACTTGCCCAAGGGCACCATGCACGCGATCATCAAGGAATCCGGCCTGTCCTACGAAGACTTTTTGAAGCTTTGAGTTTGTAGCGGCCGCAGTTTCCGCGCGGCCGGCCGGCGCGAGCAGCGCCGGGGCCAAAAACAGGCCCGGCCCCGCCGACCATCGAACCCCTCTGTCCCGTCGATGGCAAGTCGAGGCCGAGCGAAATCGCGAACTCACGCCGTGTTTCAGCATGTTTGGTTTCGGTAGCCAGGCGACCTCGGATGCGCCCGAGGCCCTTCGCTTTGCGCCCCGCCCTCGCGGACGGTTTGCCGGTTTATCGCTCCAACGGCCGACCCTCGCAGTATAACAGGCGCCGTTGCAATGTCAAGACCCACGCCCTTGACGATCGCATTTCTCGTCGATAAAACCATCACGAACGCCCTTTTCCCCGTTCCGAATCCGGAGCGTCGCGCAGGAGCATCGGCGCGCTCTCCGCTCTCGGCAAGGCGCCGAACCGGTACGCCAGGGCGAGCATCTCTTCCAGCCACGCCAGCCGCTGCGCGGGAGTGGCGTCGAACCCGGCGGTCAACTGCCGCTTGCGAGCGTCCTCCCAGCCGCATTGCCAGTCGTTATCGTCAGGCATCGGAGTCCCTCATAGGAGCGCGTTTTTTCAGCGCTTCCAGCGCCTCGATATCCGATAAGTCCTGCGGGCGCGCGACAACGCGCTTCATCGCGATCAAGTCGTCGATCGAGGCCACGCGTATCTTCACGCCCCCCAGGTCGATCGTCTTCGACCGCGACCACAACTCTTCGAACGGGATCAGGTCGCGGACGAACAGGTCCAGAATGAGGAGGGGATTGGCCGGGGAATACAGGCTGAAAACCGTCATGCCTTTGTCCGCGATCCACGACTCCCGCTGGGCCGGGTCGGCGAAAGCGGCCGGGTCCACGGGAGCCCGCGCCTTCAAACCGATCGTCTTCAGGGCCTCCATGGCTTTTCTCGCGGAGACCGGCTCCAAATCCAGGACGATGTCCACGTCGGCCGTCAGGCGAAGATGCCCATGAAGGACGACCGCAAGCCCTCCGACGACGACATAGCGAACGCCCGCTTCGTTGAGCGCGAGAAAGACGGGCTCGAAGATAGGCATGATTTAGTTTCAGTTTAACATGACGAAGCGGAGGATGCCAGTCCTATCCATAGCGTCACAAGCCCCCTCCTTCCCGCTTCGAATCCGGCCACAAATCGAACCCGGCCAGGGCGAAATGCCGGTCGAAGGCGAAGGCGCGCTTGATGCGGTGGTGGTGCATGAGCGCGAAGGAAGCGCAGTCGGCGAAGCTGACGCCCTGGTCGGCGAATTTCTCGAACAAAACCAGCGCCTCGCGCTCCTGGCGTTCGCTCGGCCGTAGAACCGTCAGCGTATCCGAGTCGAGGATGGCGCGCGCGCGCTGGGCGGCGAAGGCATAACCCGCCCGTCGAGCGAGAAGCGTAAAGGTCTCGGAAAGGACGAGGCTGCTGGTGAAGGCCGCGACCCGTTTCTGGGCCAGTTGATCCCATCCGGCGACGGCCCGCGCGTGAAGGCGATCCTCCGCGACATAGCGCGCAAGAAAGGCGCCCGTGTCGATGAAGATCACAGAGGGCGCGGCATGAGCGCTATGTCACTCCGGCTCGCCGTAGAGATAGCGATCGTGCTCCTCGGCCGTGTCTTTCGGCGCGGGACCGCGGTAGACGGCTTTGTCGCGCATAAGGCTGTCGCCTCCCGAGCTTACTCGTTCGCCCAGAAGCGCCGAGGCCAGGCAGTCCCGAATGAGCTGACCGAGGGACACCCCTTTCTCCTGGGCACGACGAAGGGCGCGCTCGTGCAGAGGCTCCGGCAACATGATGGTCGTTCTATGCATAATGACATAGCCATAATACCATAACACATGGGTGGTTGTCAAGGTCCTGAAACCCCGCGCGGATAACCCTCAGACGTAGCGATCCGCCCAAAGGCGCTCGAGGAAGAGCCGCCAGGGCACGATCTCGACGCCGGCGACACGACGCGGCGAGGACTCGAGGCTGACGCAGATAAAGTCGCGCAGCGTCCCTTCCTCGGCCAAGGCGCGCAGACCCTTCAGGTCCTGCGTGGAGACGGTGCGGGAGGACTTGACCTCGACGGCCGTGCGCCCGGCCAACACGAAGTCGACCTCGTAGCCGGACTTGGAACGCCAATAGTGCAGACTCTCCTGGCGTAAACCCCGGTAGTCTGCATAGGCGCGGAGTTCATGAAAGATGAAGGCTTCAAGGGCGGCGCCGAACTCAGGGGACTTCTCCAGCAGCGGCCCGCCGCCCCGCAGACTCCGCTCCACTCCCACATCGAAGAAGTAAAACTTATGGACCTGAACGGGCTTGCGTTTGACGCTGCGCTGCCAGGACGGCAGCTCGTAGGCCAGAAGCGTGTCCTTGAGTATCTCGAAATACTCCTGGACGGTGCTTCGCGCCACCTGGGCGTCGTTGGAGATTTTGGTGTAATTGATCTGCCGGCCGCTGCAGAGCGCGGCGACCTCCAGGAACCGGCTGAAGGCGGGAACGTTGCGCGTCAACCCCTCCGCCGCGATCTCTTCGCGCAAGTAGGTCCCGACGTAGTCCACCAGGTCGGCCTCCGGGTCCGGCGAGAGATGGATGGACGGCAAAGTCCCGAACTGAAGGGCGCGCGCGAGATTCAGGTCGGGGATCTCCGCTGAGACGAGCGGATGCAAAGTCGCCGTCGCGCACCGGCCCCCGAGAAGATTGGCCCCGCCGCGCCGGAGTTTGCGGGCGCTCGAGCCGGTCAGCAGGAAACGTTTCCTGCCCTCGTCGATGAGGAGTTGAACCTCGTCCAGCAGCGCCGGAAGCTTTTGAATTTCGTCGATGACGACGACCTCGTCGGCTTCCGTCAGTTCCTCGCGCAGCAGCGAAGGGCGGCGGCTCAGCCGCAGGAAGACGTCGTTGTCGAGCAGGTTGTAGCCCTTCGCCCGCGGAAGGGCGCGACGGATCAGGAAGGACTTCCCGGTCTGCCGCGGTCCCAACAGCAGAACGGACTTGCGCCGCAGAGCGGCTTCAGGCTCCCACAGCCGAGGTATGTATTTTTCTGGTTTCATAGTCGGCGATTATCATGATAAATGCCGGATATTCCGTCAATAGGATACATTGAAAACTCGGTTTTTGCAACCGAATATGCGACTATCAGCCCCAGAGCCGCCCCGCGTCGCGCACGATCGTCTGCTCGCGGCTCTGGCCGACGGAGATGATCGAGATCGGCACGCCGAGCTTTTTCTCGATGGCGAGAACATACTCGCGCGCGCCGCGCGGAAGGCCCGCGAACGTCTTCACCTTGCTCAGGTCGCCGGAGAAGCCGGGGAAGCTCTCGTAGACGGGCTCGACGTCGAGCTGTTCGCGCCGGGACACGGGGAAGTCGGCGATCCGCTGTTTGCGGCCGAGCTTGTAAGCAACGCATATCTTGATCGGGTGCACGCCCGTCAAAGTGTCGAGCTTGGTCATCGTCAGCGCGGTCATGCCGTTCATGCGGATGGCGGCCTTGAGCTGGGGGATGTCGAGCCAGCCGATGCGTCGGGCGCGGCCGGTCGTGGTCCCGTACTCCTTGCCGACCTCGCGGATATAGCGGCCGACATGCCCCTCGACCTCGGTCGGGAAAGGCCCCAGGCCCACCCGGGTCGTGTAGGCCTTGGTGACCCCCATGACGGCCGTGATCGCCGTGGGGCCGATGCCCGCGCCCGCGCAGGCGCCGCCCGCGACGGGGTTGGAGGAGGTCACGAACGGGTAGGTCCCATGGTCGAGATCGAGCATCGAGCCCTGAGCGCTCTCCAGTAGAAGCCGTTTTCTCTTCTTACGCGCGTCATCGAGCAGCTTCGAGCAGTCGGCCGCGAACGGGGCCAGGAAACGGCGCAGGCGGTCGTAGTCCTTGAACACCTCTTTTTCGATGTCTTTGAGAGGCTTGACGCGGGTCAGTTCGACCGCGCGGACCTTGAGGTTCTGGCGCACCAACTTACGGAAAGCCTCGGGATCAAGGTAGTCGGCGACGCGGATGCCGATGCGGGCGACCTTGTCTTCATAACAGGGCCCGATGCCGCGCTTGGTGGTGCCGATTCCGCGCCCCCCCTCCTCGCGCAAGGTGTCGACGTAGATGTGGTACGGAAGGATGACATGGGCGGCGAGACTGACGAACAGCCGGCCGCGAACCTTGATGCCCCGGCCTTCGAGGATTTTCACCTCTTTGACGAAGGCATTGGGATCGATGACGACCCCGTTGCCGATGACGCTTTTGCAGCCCTTGGCCAGTATGCCCGAAGGCGTCAAGTGCAAAGCGTACTTCTGCCCGCCGAACACCACCGTATGCCCCGCGTTGTTGCCGCCCTGATAGCGCACCACCCAATCCGCGTCCTTGCCCAGAAAGTGGACGATCTTCCCCTTCCCTTCGTCGCCCCACTGGGCGCCCACGACCACTAAAGCCGGCATATAAATCTCCTGTGGGTGTCAGGCTTGCCGGATTGCAGTATTTCAACTGGAAGTTGCCTGAGAAATACTGCAATC